>ERZ894229.608-NODE-608-length-27138-cov-9.64258_pt1 | contig 27138 bp, 22 predicted proteins | sample MGYA00380295_ERZ894229 | MGnify/ENA primary metagenome ERZ894229 (study PRJEB32331, sample SAMN06328479) | human gut metagenome | biome: human gut microbiome; feature: stool | host: Homo sapiens | collected 2014-09-17 ... | reverse complement strand
GAACGCATGGGAATCCGGAACGCGGTGGTCGCCAATGAGACGCCAGAACGGCTGGCAGAGCGCTTCCCGCAGTTTTTCGATAAAATCGTGGTGGACGCTCCATGCTCCGGCGAAGGCATGTTCCGTAAGGACGAGGAAGCCCGCAGCCAGTGGAGCCCGGATCACGTGGTTATGTGCGCGGCGAGGCAGCGCCAGATTCTGGATCATGCAGCGCAGATGCTGAAGGCCGGAGGACGCATGGTCTATTCCACCTGCACCTTTTCCCCGGAGGAGGACGAGCAGACCATCGAGACGTTTCTTTCGGATCATCCGGAATTTGAGATCGAGGATATGGGGACCCGGGAAGGCCTTTCACCGGGGAGGCCGGAATGGGGAACCCTGTCCATGGAAACACTCCGGAAAACCTACCGGATATGGCCCCATTTATCGGAGGGGGAAGGCCACTATCTGGCCGTGCTTCGCAAGACGGGGGAGGACGACGGGACGTGGAAACGAAAGGGTCCGAAGTATTTGAAAGACAAGGCCGTGTGGAAGGAGTATGAAGGCTTCTGCAGGGAGCTGTTTACGGAACCGGAGCGATACCTGGACAGGGAAGAGTATATCCTGTTCGGGGACCAGCTGTATCTGCTTCCGCCTCAGATGATCGATCTGGCCGGCCTAAAGGTGGTGCGTCCCGGCCTTCATATGGGAACGATGAAGAAGAACCGCTTTGAGCCATCCCACGCCCTGGCGCTCTCCATGAAGGAAGAGGAGGCGGTGCGCCGTTTCTCCATGAAGGCGGATGGGATGGAGGCTGTCCGTTATCTGAAGGGGGAAACGCTGAGGATCGAGGAAGCAAAAAACTGTGATTTAAACGGACAGAAGGGCTGGGTCCTGATGACCGTGGACGGCTGGTCCCTGGGATTTTCCAAACTGGCAGGTGGAATCTTAAAAAATCATTATCCGAAGGGACTGCGTTGGATGGGAGGGACGGTATTCGTCTCCTGACCGAAGAGCCGGCGCATATCCTCTGGAAGAGGGGCCTCGAAATGAAGGGGCTCCTTTTTGATGGGATGAATAAAATCCAGCTGCCACGAATGGAGGGCCTGCCTGCCGATCAGGCGGTAGTCGGGATTGTAGAGAAAATCGCCGGGCAGCGGATGGCCGATATGCTTCATGTGAACCCGGATCTGATGGGTTCGTCCCGTCTCCAGGCGCAGCTCCACTAAGGAACAGTCGGTGTCACGATTGTAATACAGCGTGCGGTAATGGGTTCTGGCAGAATCCCCACGTTCAAAGTCCACACAGCGCTCGATGGTGGAATCGCAGGTCCTGGCGATGGGGGCGTCGATCACGCCTTCCGGGGGAACCAGACCGGAGGCCGCAGCCAGATAACATCTGCGTATGGTATGGGCACGGACCATCTCGGACAGCATGCAGGCGCTGAGTGCGTGCCTCGCCAGTATCAGCAGGCCGGTGGTATCACGGTCCAGGCGGTTAATGGCCCGGTAGGTAGCGGCCTCTCCCTTCTCCCCCAGATACCAGGCGATTCCGTTAGCCAGTGTATTATCGTGATTTCCCTGGGACGGATGAATGGGGACACCGGCGGCCTTATTGACGACGAGAAGGTCACGGTCCTCGTACCGGATGTCCAGGTCCATGGGAACGGGAACAATATTTTCTGAACCGTGTTCTTCGGGCAGTGTGACGGCGAGGGAGCCGCCCTCGTCCAGCCTGTACGTCGTATAGACAGGGATTCCATTCTTTAAAATGGATTGCTCCGTGTGGCGCAGCCGGCGGATCAGAGCTGCGGAATAGCCGTTTGACAGCAGAAACTGTTCTACGGTCTTTTGTATGTCCTGTTGTTGAATGAGGTATGTCATAGTCGTTTTCATGGCATAAATTTTATCATGGCTGGGTGAGATTGACAAGAAATTTTAAAAATGTATAATTGTCTTATGGAAAATAAGAAAGGACATACGATTATGATGAACGAAGAGCTTTATGAGGCACTGGAACAGGAATTAGAGAAGAATCATGTAGAGGAAGATGTGGAGGATGTGCTCCTCGATCTGGCGGAAAATATAGCAGAACGCGGAATTATGGATAAAGAAGTCATCTTTAAGCAATCCTATGGAAGGACGGAGGTTCACGGCTGCGGAGTCTGCGCGGAGGAAGACGGAGAGACCAGCGTGCTGATCAAATGGATCCGTGTAGGGAAAAAGGAGTTTAAGATCGACGATTATTTCCTCTAGAGACAGGCCGTATCAGCTGCACGGAGATGAAATGGAGGAAAGAATCAAATGACTGGAATCAGACAGCAGTATACAGTAAAAGACCTGGGAATCGACCTGCTCTGCGATATCGCGGGCGCATTCCTTTTCAATATCGGGATCTATAATTTCGCGGTGAACGCGGAGTTCGCCCCTGTCGGCGTCTCCGGTATCGCCCTTATTTTGCGCTACTTATTCGGACTTCCCATGGGTATCGTGAGCATCCTGCTCAACATACCGATCCTGCTTGTCAGCTATAAGCTGCTGGGAAGACGGTTCCTGCTCCGCTCCATGAAGAGTATGGTGATATTCGCGTTTGTGCTGGACTATGTGATGCCCATCATTCCTGTCTATGATGGAAACCCGTTCTATGCATCGATCTGTACCGGTATCTTTTCGGGACTGGGACTTACGATTGTTTACCTGCGGGGCGGTTCCACAGGCGGCACGGACTTCCTGGTCATGGCTATCAGGAAGCTGTTTCCCCACCTGACGATCGGCCAGATCTCTCTGGTGGTGGATGCCGTAGTCATCATGGCCGGCGGCTTCGTGTTCCGCAATCTGGACGCGGTGATCCTGGGTATGATCTCCTCTATCGTGACCACCATGGTCATCGACAAGATCATGTACGGTCTCGGCGCCGGAAAGCTGATGCTTATCGTTACGTCGTGCGAGGCTGCGGTGGCAGCCGCCATCGAGGAGGCCACAGGGCGGGGCTGTACGTTTCTGGAAGGACAGGGCTCCTACTCCCTGGACGAGAAGAAGGTCGTCATGTGTGCATGTAATAACAGCCAGGTAATCCCCATCAGACGCGAGGTCCATGAGATCGATAAGGGTGCGTTTATCATTATCACAGATTCGAATGAGGTGTTTGGAGAGGGCTTTAAGCCAATCGAGATCATATGACAGTAAGAGCGGGAAGTATTTGTATTCCCGCTCAAATTCTATCTTATCACCATTGTTATCAATACGTTTCATTCCATCCTCTTTTATTATCCCGTACTTTGCCTGATCCGCCGCCCTCTGAACCTTTTTCGTCTTCCTTTAAGGCGGAATGGGAGAGATGCTTTTGCTTGCTGGCGGCGTGATCGACGATGGAGTCCTTCTTTAAGAAGCTGGCCCGTTTGATGATGTCGGTGCCGAATTTGCTGCGGATCTGGTCAACCGCCTTTTCCATCTCCTTCATCTTCTTGGACTGCTCCGATTCGAACAGGCTGATCTGGCTGAACTCATCGTCAGATATCTTCGTTGCGCGCACTCCGATCAAGCGGAGCGGCGTGCGGTCCCAGAACTCCTTCAGCAGACGGCAGGCGTTCTCGTAAAGCACCGTGGTGGAATCCGTGGGGCTGTTAAGCGTCGTCTGGTGGGATTGTACGTGAAAGTCCCAGTCCTTGATTTCCACACAGACACAGTCACAGATCACGTGATCTGCGCGGAGCCGCGCTCCTACAGTCTCACAGAGGGACAGGAGCACGGTGAACGCCGTATCGAGGTCATCCACATCGCGGGACAGCGTGGTGCTGTTGCCGTAGCCCTTGTTGATGGGCTCGCGTTCCGCCACGGGGGAAGGATCGATGCCGCAGGCATAGTCGTGAATCTGTATGGCATACTTTTCGCCCAGAATGGGTTTTAACAGTTCCACATTGCAGGCGGCCAGCTGGCCGATGGTGTGGATTCCGATTCCCTCCAGCTTATTCTGGGCGGAACGGCCCACGAAAAACAGCTCCCGGATGGGAAGCGGCCACATCTTCTCCGGGATTTCATCGAGAAAGAGGGTGTGGCACATGTCGGGCTTCCTGAAATCGGAGGCCATCTTGGCCAGAAGCTTGTTGGGGGCAATCCCGATATTCACGGTAAAACCCAGCTCCCGGCAGATGCGTTCACGGATCTGATTGGCCGTGGTCCACGGATCCCCGAAGAGATGGATGGTGGAGCTCATGTCTAAAAAGGCTTCGTCGATGCTGAATTTTTCAATATCAGGGGTGTAGTCGGATAAGAGGTTCATCAGGAGAGTGGAATAGTGAATATAGACATCGAACCGCGAGGGGACGACACACAGCCCCGGGCACTTTCGAAGCGCCTGAACCAGCGGCTCCCCGGTGGTGACCCCATACTTTTTCGCCGGTGTGGACTTAGCCAGCACGATGCCGTGACGGGAAGCGGCGTCCCCTCCTACCGCGGAGGGAATCGTGCGGAGATCCAGCGCCTCCGGATCCTCCGTCAGACGGCAGACAGACTCCCAGCTTAAAAATGCGGAATTAACATCAATATGAAAGACAAGCAGACTCTGTGCCATAAGATTCCCTCCCTGTGTAAATGAAGAAATGATCTGCTTCTATTATATCGAATATATGTTCGCAAGTAAAGAGGAAACTTAAAGGCCAGACCTCTTAACCGGAATAAATGAAAAATAGAAGGAATAGGATAAAATAAAATCATACAGGGTGGTATGAGGATGAAGCAGGTCATACTATTTATTCTGTGCCTTGTGCTGTGCACGGGAATATGCGGCAGGGTTACGGCGCAGGCGGAGACGGACGGGCAGGAACAACAAAATCAGAAGGATGAACTGGGGCTGTATGCGCAGTCGGCTGTTCTGATGGATGCGAAAACAGGCAGAATCCTGTATGGGAAAAATGAGGGAGTGGCCCGTCCCATGGCGAGTACGACGAAGATCATGACCTGCATCATAGCCCTGGAGTATGGAAATCTCTCCGACACTGTGACGGCGTCCCAGAATGCAGCGGCCCAGCCGAAGGTTCATTTGGGCGTGTATAAGGGGCAGACCTTCCGGCTGGAGGATTTACTCTACAGCCTGATGCTGGAATCCCACAACGACGCGGCCGTGATGATCGCGGAGCATGTGGGCGGAAGTGTGGAGGGCTTTGCGGTCCTGATGAATCAGAAGGCCAGGGATTTAGGGTGCGGCGACACGTATTTTATCACACCCAACGGGCTGGACGCCAGCAAGGAGGAGAACGGCCAGATGAAGGAGCACTCCACGACTGCTGCGGATTTGGCCCGCATCATGAATTACTGCATCGGCACGTCACCGAAGAAGGATGAATTTCTGAAGATTACGGGGACACAGAGCTATTATTTCACGGATCAGGAGGGGAAACGGTCCTACAGCTGCCAGAACCACAATGCACTGCTGACCATGATGAGCGGCGTATTCTCCGGCAAAACCGGATTTACGGGCGGAGCGGGCTACTCCTATGTGGGGGCGTTAGAGGACGGAGAGCGGGAGTTTACCATCGCGCTTCTGGGCTGTGGATGGCCGCCTCACAAGACGTATAAATGGTCGGATGCCAGGAAGCTGTTCGGGTATGGAAAGGAACACTATCAGTACCGGGAGGTCTACCAGGAAAAGACATTTCCCGAAATTCCGGTGGAAAACGGAGTCCCCCTTTCCGGAAACCTGGGCGATCCGGTGGTGGTTCATGCCGATTTAAATCTGAAGGATGAGGAAAAGAGCTTAAAGCTTCTCATGGCTGAGGACGAGGAAGTGACCGTATCCGAGGAGCTTCCGGACCGTTTAAAGGCGCCGCTTAAGAAGGGGCAGACCGTGGGAACGGTGACGTACCGCCTGCAGGGAGAGACCGTAAAGACATTTCCTGTCTATCTCACCGAGGATGTGGAGAAAATCACCTTCCGGTGGTGTATCGACCGTGTGATCCAGCTCTTCCGGTCACCATTTTCATTTGTAAATAAACTGCTGGGGGCCTGATGGATCAAGCTGGGGGCTTTTAGGAATGGGGCGTTTGTGATATACTAGGAGCATTGAGAAAGAATGAACGAAAGAAAGAGGCGTACAGAATGGAAGAGAATTTAAACGGAACGGCAAAACATTACACAGGCAGAATCCCTCTGGAGGGGCTGCCCAATACGAGAGATCTTGGCGGCATACATTCCATGGATGGAAAGCAGATTGTACCGGCACGGCTGATTCGGAGCGGAGCGCTCTATGAGGCTACGCCGGCGGACATAACGCGTCTGACAGGGGAGTGCCATCTGGGGACGGTGGTGGATTTCAGAACCTCCGTGGAGAGAAGCCAGAAGCCGGACCCGGAGATAGACGGCGTCATCAACATTTTCAATCCGATTCTGAACGAGGAGACGGTGGGGATCACCTTTGAGGACGAGGAGGAGGGAAAGCCGAAGCAGGATGCTTTAATCGGAATGCTGGAACACGCCTCTTCTCTGGGCGGGAATCCGGAGCTCTATGTGGATAAGCTGTATGAGAATCTCGTCATGGATGAACATGCGGCGGCGTATTACAGCCGCTTTTTCGATATCCTTCTGGAGGCAGACGACCGTGCGGTGCTCTGGCACTGTACCGCTGGAAAGGACCGGGTAGGCGTGGGAACAGCCCTTCTGCTGTCCGCCCTTTCCGTAGACAGGGATACGATTATCCGGGATTTTGTCCGGACGAATGATTACGTGATGGAAAATGCGGTGAAGACCGCGGACATGGTGCGGGAAAAGACGAAGGACGTGAGGCTTGCAGAGTGCGTGAAGGTGCTTTTGACGGTATCGGAGGATTATATCCGCCATGCGTTTTCCGCCATGGAGACCGCCTGCGGTTCCGTGGAAGCCTATCTGAATGAACGGATCGGCATAAATGAACGGAAGCAGGCGGAACTGAAACGAAAATTTCTTATTTCATAAGAAAGCGGATTTTATAAGAAAGCGGAAGCCGCCGCCGTGTGCGTTACCGGCTGCGCGTTCAAAATCAGGACATCTCCGTCGCGGACGTGGGTCTGGCCCGTCGGAACGAGGGAGCGGCCCGCCCTGCGTATGAGAAAGATCAGGGTGTCTGCGGGAAGCGTAAGCTCCGACAGCGGTTTGTTCACCCATGGATGGTACCGGCCGATCCGGACTTCGCGGAGCTTCATGCCGCTTTTGTCCGCATAGGCCGGACTGTTCAGGATGATGGTGTCATCCGCCGTGATGAGCGTGCTACCGTTGGGAATCAGCGTCTTCCCATCCCGAAGCACCATGACGGCCAGCATATCCTCGGGGATGGAGATATCCTGGAAGGTATGGCCGATCCAGGGATGTCCCTCGGGGAGACGGACCTCGGTCAGATGGATGGACTGGTCTTCCTGATAGTCGTTAAAGGTCTTGAAGATATCGTCGGTGGAACCGATTACTTCCAGCTTCTTCGCCATCCATGGAAGCAGAGAGCCCTGAATGGCCACCGACAGGAGGCAGACGCAGAACACGATATGAAAGATGTCGTATTCCATGGCGGCCGGACTCAGGACCGTGGTGATGGCAAAGACGATGGAGGCGGCTCCCCGCAGGCCGGCCCAGGAGATCAGCAGCAGCTGGCGGAAGGGTACTTTAAAGGGCCGCAGTATGATGTAGACGGCCGCGGGCCGCGCGATCAGAAGCATGAAGGCCATAATGCAGACGGAAGGGACCAGTACGGGAATGATCCTGGAAGGAAAACACAGGAGCCCCAGCAGGAAAAACAGAATAATCTGCATCATTCCGGTGATGCCGTCAAAAAAGTGGACGAGTTCCACTTTTCCTTTTATCTCGCTGTTGCCCAGGATAATGCCGGCGATATAGACGCTTAAGAAGCCATTGCCAGAGACTGAGGCTGAGAGACCGTAGGTTAAGACTGCAAGGGCCATGGTGAGAATCGGAAGCATTTCTCCGGAAAAAAACTGTTCAGAGTTTAAAAGCTTCGATCCGGCCAGGCCGGCTGCCACGCCGAACAGGATACCGTACAGCACCTGCGCCGAGAAGACGAGGGCGACGGAGCCGGCGGAAGAGTGGCCCGCCATCATGCCCAGTACGATTGTAGTCAGCATATAGGCGACGGGATCGTTGCTTCCGCTCTCCACCTCGAGGATGGACGCCATGCCGTCTACAAGGTTAAGCTTTTTCATGCGGAGAATGGAAAATACGCTGGCGGCATCCGTGGATCCGAGTACGGAGCCGATTAAAAGTCCTTCCAGCAGGGAAGTCTTCAGAATAAAATGGCAGAAAAGGCCGGTTAAGAGTGCGGTAAGTATGACACCGGCGCTGGAAAGCAGCACAGCCTTTTTTGCCACAGGCCTGGCGGCCTCCCAGTTGGTACAGAATCCTCCATAAAACATGATGAAAATCAGGGCGACGGAACAGATGCTCTCCGCGAGTCCATAGTTGGAAAAGGGAATCCGGAAGATTCCGTCTGTCCCGAACATCATGCCCAGAATGATAAAGAGGAGAAGGGAGGGGACGCCGATGCGGGTTGACAGGCTCCCTGCAAAGATGCACAGGATGCAGATAAATGCAGCCATAATTAAATATAACTCCATGTGTTCACTCCTTTCTGAGTATAAAATTTCATCATAAAGTATAACAGGAGGACGGCGGAAAAAGTAAAACGGAGAGGAATTGAAACGAAATCTTAACGGCGGGGGTTTTAAGAAACCGGGGATTATGCTATACTGGGAGGCGGTGTTATTTACCGATGAAAGGAAGTCAGATCTGTATGAATATGAAAAAAATAATAACCGTGCTGGCGGGAAATACGCTCTACGCCCTGGCTGTGTCCCTCTTTATCCTTCCAAACGGCCTCATCACCGGCGGGACGACGGGACTGGCATTGGTGGCTCCGTATAAGATCGGGATTCCCATCGCGGCGTTCGTCGGCGTTTTTAATGTGGTGATGTTTGTGGCGGGGGCGGCGGTTCTCGGCAAAGCGTTCGCATTTACGACAATTATCAGTACTTTTTACTATCCGTTTATACTCGGCGTCTTTGAAGGACTGTTCGGTTCCTCTCCCCTCACCGGGGATACGATGCTGGCGACCGTTTTTGCCGGACTCCTGATCGGCGCGGGAATCGGCATGGTGATCCGTGCGGGGGCATCGACCGGAGGCATGGATATACCGCCGCTGATTCTCAATAAGAAGTTCCGCCTTCCGGTCTCCATGACGATGTCGGTGTTCGACTGCCTGATCCTGCTGACCCAGATGGTGTTTGCGGGCAAGGAGAAGATCCTGTACGGAATTCTGCTGGTGCTTCTCTACACCATGGTGCTGGATAAGGTGCTGATGATCGGACAGAACCAGATGCAGGTCAAAATCATCAGCGAGCAGTGTGAGATCATCAGCGAGGCGATCCAGAACCGGATGGACCGGGGAACGACGCTGCTCCTGATCGAGGGAGGCCATTTGAGAAAGGCATCCTATGCGGTGCTCACGGTCGTATCGGGCCGGGAGCTGTCGAAGCTGAACGAACTCGTCATGGGGCTGGACTCCAATGCATTTATGATTATCAACCAGGTCAGCGAGGTGCGCGGCCGTGGATTTACCCTTCACAAGGAGTATAAATAAGGGAAGAATCTTACAGAAAACTGACTAACATTTACAGTTTTGGAAACTCTATTGACTTCCGCTTCTGCGTGGTATATACTTTGCCCGAAGCGCAGAAAGGAAGTGTGCACTTATGGTGAGAAGAGGAAAGCTTCTGGCCGTTCTGCTGGCTGTCATCACAGTGCTGGCGGCTGGCGGCTGTTCAGGGAAAAGCGCGTCTCAGGCAGCGGGAGCCGCAGAGACGACATCGGCGAAAGCCGCAGAGACGACAGCGGCGAAAGCCACAGAGGCTGCGAAGGATGAGGCGGCGCCGTTTCGCGCAGAGATAGAAAAAGAGGAAGAGACGACTCCGGAAGATATGGAGAAAGAGGCCCGGGCGGCAGCTGGTCCGGGAGCAGAGGACGGCGGTGCGGCAGAAGCGGAGGCAGGAGATAAGGATATCGAGGCATTTGCGGAGCTGGTCCAGGAAGCGGTAGCGGACAGGGACATGGAGGCTTTGGCAGATCTGGCCGCGTTCCCCTTAAATCTGGAGACCGCTGATGGAGAGAAGATGACTTTTGCAGACAGAAACGAGTTCTTAAAACAGAATCCGGATCTGATCTTCGGGGACGATTTGATGGTGGCGATCGCAGGAGTTGACACGGCGACACTGGAAGCGAACGCGGATGGCGTGACCATGGGAGAGGAAAATCCTCATATCCGCTATAAAAAGACAGAGGATGGTACATTTCGCATAATGGATATCCGGGAATGACGTGTGCAATAGTTACAAATTAGACAACGAAAACTTGTGTATTTCGCTGGAAGTTAAGAAAGATTGTGAAAAAATGCTGACAAGTTATTAGGACTGCATGATGTGGATTATGAAAAATCCATAGAATGCAGTTCTTTTTTTTCCAAAAAAACCTTGAAATTTGTCATAATTAATTATACAATTATAATCGGCAGAAATTGGTGTTATTCTACGGATCTTTGTTAATTACTTAACAGAGCCCGTACAAATATTACAAAATGGAGGATTGCAAAATGAGTAATTCAGCACAGACATCAGCAAGCAACAGAATCAATGCTTTGCTTGATGAGAACAGTTTTGTTGAAGTCGGCGCCTATATCACGGCCAGAAACACAGACTTCAACATGACATCAAGGGAAACCCCTGCTGACGGTGTTGTTACCGGTTACGGTACCATCGAAGGATGCCTTGTGTATGTGTACAGCCAGGACGCATCCGTACTGGGTGGTTCCATCGGCGAAATGCATGCAAAAAAAATCGTTAATCTTTATGCGGCGGCCATGAAGACGGGCGCTCCGGTCATTGGCCTGATCGACTGCGCAGGCTTAAGACTTCAGGAAGCTACCGATGCCCTGGACGGATTTGGCCAGCTTTATTTAAGCCAGACCATGGCTTCCGGTGTGATTCCGCAGATCAGCGCAGTGTTTGGAACCTGCGGCGGCGGTATGGCGGTTTCCACAGCTATGGCTGATTTCACATTTGTGGAAAGCAAGAACGGAAAGTTATTTGTGAATTCCCCGAACGCACTGGCTGGCAACTATACCGGCAAATGCGATACGGCATCCGCTGATTTCCAGAGTAAGGAAACCGGACTGGCAGATTTTACAGGCGATGAGGCGGAGATTTTAAGCGGTATCAGAACCCTGGTTACCATCCTTCCGGCCAATAACGAAGATGACATGTCCTACGACGAGTGTAACGACGATTTAAACCGTGTGTGCTCCGACCTTGCAAACTATGTAGGAGACACGGCTATCGCGCTGACACAGATTTCTGATGATAATTTCTTCATGGAAGTGAAGAAGGATTACGCTCCTTCCATGGTAACCGGATTCATCCGTATGAACGGAACGACGGTGGGCGCTGTTGCCAACCGCACAGAATCCTATGATGAGAGCGGCTTAAAGACTGCTGAGTACGATGCGGTTTTAACCTCTCAGGGCTGCACCAAGGCTGCGGAATTCGTGGAGTTCTGCGATGCATTTAATATCCCGGTGCTTACGCTTGTAAATGTAAAGGGCTATAAAGCCAGCAAATGCACAGAGAGAAAGATCGCCAAAGCGGCGGCCAAGCTGACGTATGCATTTGCCAATGCAACAGTTCCGAAGGTAACGGTTGTCATCGGACAGGCGTTCGGAACCGCTTATTTAACAATGAACAGCAAGTCAATCGGCGCCGATATGGTTTACGCATGGCCGGACGCTTCCATCGGCATGATGGATGCGAAGGAAGCGGCGAAGATCATGTATGCGGATGAGATCGGCAAGGCGGACGACAGCGTTTCCTTAATTAATGAGAAGGCGGAAGGCTATCAGACTTTACAGTCCAGTGCACTGGCCGCTGCAAAGAGAGGCTATGTTGATGATATCATCGATGCAAGCGAGACAAGAGCCCGCGTGATTGCTGCATTTGAGATGTTATTCACGAAGAGAGAGGATCGTCCGGATAAAAAACATGGCACGGTCTAGAATGAGGTGACAGGTATATGAAACTGAATATGAAACGAGTAGCATTAGGACTTTGCATGGCAGCCTGTCTCTTTTCATTATCTGCCTGCAGTAAGGCTGACACCGCTTCCTCAGAGATCGATGTCAACATTCAGGCTCAGTTAAGCCAGATGGCTTCCGGATATTTAAGCTCTTACGTGAACATTCCGGATGATCAGCTGGACGAGGTGAGAAGCCAGACTGCAAAACAGAGCGAAGCTCTTGCCGAGGGTGTGGACTCCTGGAAGAACGTCAAGCATGACCTTGGCGCCATGATTTCCGTAGAGGACACGGCTGAGGTAGAAGAGATTGACAGCGGCTACAGCGCAACGGTTCATGCGGTTTTTGAGAAGAGAGAGATGGACTTCGGTATCACGACCGACAGGGAAGGTGCGATTACCAGCGTTTCCTTTGTCCCGGAGTATACGTTAGGCGAGAACATGGAACAGGCCGCCATGAATATGGTTATGGGTATGGGAACCGTATTTATTGTCCTGATCTTCATCAGCTTCCTCATCGGCTGCTTCAAATATATTAACCGTTTTGAAGAGAAGATGAAGAACAAGGGAAAGAAAGAAGATCCGGAACCATTAGCGGCAGCAGAACCGGCACCGGCAGCAGTTGTCCAGGCAGCAGAAGAGAACCTGGCCGATGATCTGGAACTGGTAGCAGTCATTACAGCTGCGATTGCAGCATCTACAGGAACGAGCCCAAGCGGTCTTGTCGTACGCTCCATCAGACGTGCACCGGCAGGGAAATGGAAAAAAGCATAATAATCAGGAGGATTATCATCATGAAGAATTATACAATTACAGTTAATGGTAATGTTTATGACGTAACCGTAGAAGAAGGAACCGGAAGCGCAGCACCAGCAGCGGCACCAAAGGCAGCGCCGGCGGCAGCACCGAAGGCAGCTCCTGCAGCACCGAAGGCAGCAGCACCGGCCGGAGCAGCCGGATCCGTAACGGTAGCGGCTCCAATGCCAGGCAAGATTTTAGGCGTGAAGGCAAATCCTGGACAGGCAGTGAAGAAGGGCGATGTAATCGTTATTCTTGAAGCCATGAAGATGGAAAATGAAATCGTAGCTCCTCAGGATGGAACAATTGCAAGCATTAATGTAGCAACCGGCGATTCCGTAGAAGCAGGCGCAACACTGGCTACATTAAACTAAGGCAGAGCTTCCGCCAGATAGAGGCGGATTCCATATGGAGGGATTAACATGGATATATTTAGCACATTGAACAATCTTCTTCATCAAACAGCATTCTTTAATCTGACAGGCGGCAATCTGCTCATGATTCTGGTCGCGTTCGTATTCTTATATCTTGCGATCAGACATGGATTTGAACCGTTACTGTTGATTCCTATTTCATTCGGTATGCTGCTTGTTAATATCTATCCGGATATTATGAAGGAAATTGGTGCAGATGGTTCCGGCGGCGGACTTCTGCAGTACTTCTTTAAACTGGACGAATGGAGCATCCTGCCTCCGCTTATCTTCATGGGCGTCGGCGCGATGACGGATTTCGCTCCGTTAATTGCCAATCCGAAGAGCTTCTTACTCGGTGCGGCTGCACAGTTTGGTATCTACAGCGCCTATTTCCTGGCGATCCTCTTAGGATTCAACGGAAAAGCGGCAGCTGCTATCTCCATTATTGGTGGTGCTGACGGCCCTACTTCCATCTTCCTTGCGAGCAAGCTGGGACAGACGGCTTTAATGGGACCGATCGCCGTGGCGGCTTACTCCTACATGGCCCTCGTTCCGATCATCCAGCCACCGGTTATGAAACTGCTTACTACCGAGAAGGAACGTAAGATCAAGATGGAGCAGTTACGTCCTGTATCCAAGCTTGAGAGAATCTTATTCCCGATCATCGTAACCGTTGTCGTTTGTATGATCCTCCCGACCACAGCGCCACTCGTTGGTATGCTGATGTTAGGTAACTTATTCAGAGAGAGCGGCGTTGTGAAGCAGCTGGCAGAGACAGCAAGCAACGCGTTGATGTATATCGTAGTTATCCTGCTGGGAACTTCCGTAGGCGCAACCACGAGTGCAGAAGCATTCTTGAACTGGAACACATTAAAGATCGTATTCCTTGGTCTGGTAGCATTTATCGTTGGTACGGCAGCCGGAGTGCTGTTCGGAAAGCTGATGTGCGCGCTGACTCACGGAAAAGTAAATCCGCTGATCGGTTCTGCCGGTGTATCCGCAGTTCCAATGGCGGCACGTGTATCCCAGAAGGTCGGTGCTGAGGCAGATCCTACCAACTTCCTGCTGATGCATGCGATGGGCCCGAACGTGGCAGGCGTTATCGGTACCGCAGTTGCGGCCGGTACCTTCATGGCTATCTTCGGAGTGAAATAATAAAGATTATTAGGAGGTAAAATAATGGCAGAAATAGAGAAAAAGCCAGTTAAGATTGTAGAGACTGTCCTTCGTGACGCTCACCAGTCTTTGCTTGCTACGAGAATGACAACCGAGCAGATGCTTCCGATTGTCGATAAGATGGACCAGGTCGGCTATTACGCTGTGGAGTGCTGGGGCGGCGCCACATTTGACTCATGCCTTCGTTTCTTAAAGGAAGATCCGTGGATCAGACTTCGCAAGCTGAGAGACGGCTTTAAGAACACAAAGCTGCAGATGCTGTTCCGTGGACAGAACATTTTAGGCTACAATCATTACGCTGACGACGTGGTAGAGTACTTCGTTCAGAAGTCTTTATCAAACGGTATTGATATTATCCGTATTTTCGACTGTCTGAATGATATCCGTAACTTACAGACAGCTGTAAAAGCCTGCAACAAAGAAAAGGGCCACGCACAGGTTGCACTTTGCTACACTCTGGGCGATGCTTATACACTGGATTACTGGAAAGATATTGCCAAGAGAATCGAGGACATGGGCGCCGATTCCATCTGTATCAAGGATATGGCAGGCCTTCTGACACCTTATAAGGCAGACGAGCTGGTACGCGCGTTAAAGGAATCCACCGCGCTTCCGATCGATCTTCATACCCACTACACCTCAGGTGTTGCTTCCATGACCTACTTAAAGGCAGTAGAAGCAGGCTGCGATATCATCGATACCGCAATGTCACCTCTGGCACTGGGAACCAGCCAGCCGGCTACCGAGGTTATGGTTGAGACCTTCCGCGGAACACCGTATGACACAGGCTTTGATCAGAACCTGCTGGCTGAGATCGCTGACCACTTCCAGCCGATCCGTGAGGAGGCTCTTAAGAGCGGCCGCTTAAATCCGAAGGTTCTTGGTGTCAATATCAAGACCTTACAGTACCAGGTACCTGGCGGTATGCTTTCCAACCTGGTAAGCCAGCTGAAGGAAGCAGGCCAGGAAGACAAGTACAGACAGGTTCTGGAAGAAGTTCCGAGAGTAAGAAAAGACTTCGGCGAGCCGCCGTTAGTTACCCCGTCTTCTCAGATCGTGGGTACGCAGGCCGTATTAAACGTGATCAGCGGCGAGCGTTACAAGATGGTAACAAAAGAGTCCAAGAAGATCCTTATGGGCGAGTTTGGCCAGACGGTAAAACCGTTCAATGCAGAAGTTCAGAAGAAGATCATCGGCGACGAGACACCGATCACCTGCCGTCCGGCAGACTTGATCGCTCCGCAGCTTCCTCAGTTCGAGAAAGATTGCGCGCAGTGGAAGCAGCAGGATGAGGATGTACTGTCCTATGCGCTGTTCCCGGCTGTAGCGAAGGAATTCTTCGAGTACAGAGCGGCTCAGCAGACCGGTGTGGATTCTGCTGTGGCGGATAAGGGGAGCAAGGCTTATCCGGTATAATAGTATAAAAATGAACGATGGTTCCGGGAGAGACTTCCGGGACCATTTTCTGTCTGCTGGAAGTTTGAAGATTTTCTTACAAATACTGCCAATTGTGTGAACTTTTCGTGTTGAGGTTGACACATGGCAGTATTTGTCATTATAATAAATTGAATGCTAAATTTACATAAATTAGTATAATTGGAAAAATACTGAGGACATGTTGGGAGAGACAGATGAGGAGATATAAAAAAGCTCGTAAGATGGCGGCTTTACTGGCCAGTGTCCTGGTGATTGATTCCCTTGTGGGATACGTTTCACCGCACATAGAGAGTATGGCATACATGGAGAGGTCGGCGACGGTTAACGCTTCTTCGCTGAATGTGAGGAGCGGTCCTGGTACGACCTATTCTATCGTTACGAAGCTGACCAGCGGGGCGGCAGTAACGGTTATAGATGAGAAGACGGCCTCAGACGGCGCGTTGTGGTATCAGATCCGGGTTAAGGGATCGGGAGGAACTGAGACGACCGGATACGTTTCAAAGAGTTATTTAAAATTCCCGGTTTCCTACACGAGTGACGCCGATTTTGAGGCGTATTTAAACTCGGAGAGATTCCCGGAGAGCTATAAGGTGAGGCTGCGTGAGCTTCATGCGCAGTACCCGAAGTGGGTATTCCGGGCTCAGCATACGAACCTGGACTGGAACACGGCTGTTAAAGAGGAGAGTCAGGTGGGACGCAACCTGGTTCACACAAACAGCATGTCTTCCTGGAAATCCATCGCGGATGGCGCATTTAACTGGGACAGCAGTACATGGCCCGGCTTCGATGGAAGCTCCTGGGTGGCGGCATCCGAGGATATTGTAAAGTATTACATGGATCCGAGAAATTTTCTGGATGAGACGAATGTTTTTCAGTTCCTTACCCATACATACGACAGCAACAGCCACACGGTGGAAGGACTTCAGACCATGGTAAAGGGATCCTTTCTGGCCGGTACCGCGGCAGGCGGCGGGAGCTCGTCTCCGGGAGGCAGCAGCAGTCCGGGCGGCAGCGGCAGTTCGGGCGGCGGTGATTCTTCCTCGTATGGTCCCGGTGTTTCCGGCGGAGGGCCGGGGGTTAATCTTCCAAGTAACGGAGGGTCTTCTTCTGGTTCAGGAGGATCTTCATCTGGTTCCAGCGGCTCCGGTACAGTCGAGAGCGCCGCTCCCAGCAAGGGCAGTACGCCGGGAGTCAGCCAGGAATCGCCTCACGCTTCCATCACACCGAACACGCCGCGCGTGCTCATGGAATACGGCCCGGGAGTCAGTCTGACCGGTCCTTCGGCAGATAACAGCAGCAGCGGGTCTGTGACACCGAGCGGCAGCACCAACTATGTGGATATTATTATGAACGCCGGAACCCAGTCGGGAGTCAATCCCTACGTTTTGGCTGCTATGATTATCCAGGAACAGAGTTCAAGCGGAACCGGCGGCAGCATTACCGGAACAGAAGCAGGCTATGAAGGCTATTATAATTTCTTTAATATAGAGGCATATCAGTCAGGCAGTATGTCTGCCGTACAGAGAGGGCTCTGGTGGGCGTCTCAGTCAGGCAGCTATGAGAGACCATGGAATTCCCCTGAAAAATCAATTTTGGGCGGAGCTCTTTATTATGGTAATAATTACGTAAAAGTTGGACAGGATACATTTTATCTGAAGAAATTCAACGTACAGGGGAATAATCTCTATAAGCACCAGTATATGACGAATATACAGGGCGCGGCTTCGGAGGGGGCGGTCTATGCGAAGGCATATAACGACGAGATGAAGCAGACTGCGCTGGAGTTTAAGATACCGGTCTATAACAACATGCCGGATAACGCGTGCAGCCAGCCGACTACAGACGGCAATCCGAATAACAAGCTGTCGAATTTAAGCGTGGATGGATTTGTTATGACGCCAACCTACAACAGAGATACTCTGGAGTACAACTTAATTGTCGATCCTTCCGTTTCCAGTATTACGGTCAATGCCAGTGCCATCGATGGAAAGGCAACCGTGAACGGTTCCGGAACAATCCAGCTGCAGAGCGGCGCCAATGATGTGCGGATCGCCGTAACGGCCCAGAACGGCAGTGTCAGAGAGTACGTGGTTCATGTGGTTCGTCAGGATAACGGACCGACGTATTCCTCCTCTGTCGGAGGAAGCACCGGCGGAAGCAGCGGTTCATCGGCAGGCCCGGGCGGCGGAGAAGTCGGCCCTGGCGTAAGCAGCGGACCGGGCGTATCGGATCCGTCTTCCGGCGGCAGTGCGGGAACACCAGGCGGAAGCAATATCTCAATCGCTCCGGATGGTTCTAACTAAACGTAAGTAAGGAGATTTCTATGAAAATAAAACTGAAACGACTGATGGCCGGCCTGATGCTGGTCTGCATGCTGGCAGTTATGGGACCATTCGGACAGATGGTCTCCTGGGCTGCCAATACAAGAATTGCATTTTCCGACCCATCGGTCATGGTGGGCAACGAAGTGACGGTAACGATGAAGATTACCAGTGATTCCGCGTTGGGCAAGGCGGATGTCATGCTGGCCTACGATTCGGCCGCACTGGAATTTATAAGCGGCAACGGCGCGAACGGGGGAGCCGGAGCGTTGAAGCTTCAGGACACCACGGACGCTGCCGATCAGAAATCCTTTAGCTTTACTTTGAAGTTTAAGGCTCTGAAGGCGGGAAACACACAGATTTCCGTGACGTCCCAGGAGATTTACGATGCGGATTCCCAGATCGTAACGGTGGATAAGCAGGGCGGTTCCACTGTCAAGGTGACTTCCCCGGCCTCCTCCTCCAAGGATGCCGCGCTCAAGTCTCTGAAGATATCACCAGGCGAGCTGACTCCGGAATTTTCACCGGAGGTGGATAGCTACACGGCTTCCGTGGATGGCAGCACCGCAGATTTAGTCGTGAACGCAGTGGCGGCTAATGCAGGCGCCAGTGTGACGCTTCAGGGTGACAAGGGCTTAAAGGCCGGAGAGAATCAGGTCGTGGTCAACGTTACGGCAGAGGATGGCCAGACCGTTAAGAACTACACAATCGTAGTGACGAAGGCGGAAGGCGGCGAGACGACACCGGGCGGAAGCAGCGGAGCGGACGTATCCGCAGAATTTGGTGATGCCGCTGTGACGGTGAACGGTACGGAATATAAGGTGGCGGCTTCCTTCGACGAGTCAGCACTGCCGGAAGGCTTTGAAGCGAGCACCTATGATTATAAGGGAACGGAAGTTATGGCCGGAAAGGGTCTCGAAAAAGATCTGACTCTCCTGTATCTCCAGGATGCGGGCGGAAACGGCGGCTTCTACATCTATAACGCAGAAGCAGATTCCTGGTCACAGTTCGTCTCTGTGGAGACAAGCTCCAAGGCGATTGTTATCGTGCCGCTTGATGCGGGTATAACGGTTCCGGAAGGCTTCGAGGAACGACAGATCGATATCGACGGAATCCGTGTAACCGGCTGGGTACCGAAGTCTGAAGGCGATCCGCAGTACTGTCTGTTCTATGCAATGAACTGGAACGGAGAGAAGAACTTCTACCGGTATGATTTAACGGAAAAGACGATCCAACGGTATTACGCTTCCGGCGTTTCCATGGATTCTTATAACAAGATGAAAGAGGATTACAACAGCCTCGTCCGCGATTATAACCTGCAGCGGTATATCTTAATTGGTGTGGGTGTGCTGGCATTTATCCTTCTGATCGTGATTATCGTCCTTTTAAAACGGGGCGGCAATGGTTCTGACGGAGGTTTCCGGGAAGCACGGCGCGGCAGAGATGAGGAGCCGGAAGGCTTTTTCACAGAACCGGAGAGCCAGGCAGGCCGTGTGCGCCGCTACAGCCGTGATGAGTTTGAAGGAGACGGGAAAGTCCCTCTGAAGGCACAGGAAGAACCGGAAGATGATGATTTCGAGATGGAAGACAGCCTCGATGATATGGAGAAGAAGCTGTCGGCCCATCTGGCGGAAGAAATAGAGCGGGACACAGCCGGACCGCAGAGAACCGCAAGAGAACAGACACCGGGCCGGCCACAGCCGAATGCAGCACCGCGTGTACCGCAGAAACCAGGACAGGCTGTTAGACCACAGCAGGAGAGCCATGCAGGCAGACCGCAGGCAAACGCTGCACAGGCGGGAAGAGCGCCGCAGAATGCGGGACAGGCAGGAAGGCCGCAGGCGAATGCGGGGCAGGCAGGAAGGCCGCAGGCGAATGCAGGACAGACAGGCAGGCCGCAGCAGAATGCAGGAGAGGAAGGCAGACCGCAGACAAATGTATCTCAGCCGGGAAGACCACAGCCAGCGGCAAGACAGGCGGTCAGACCACAATCAAACGCATCACAGCCGAAAGTCAATCATCCAGACAGGCCACAGCAGTCCAGGCCGGACCCGGCAGTGCGGTATCCTGAGATAGAAGACGAAGATGATTTCGAATTTATGGATCTTGATGATTAATGGGCAGGCAATGTTTTTATGAAATTTGGGTAAAGATATTTTTAGTATAGATTAGTGAAGGAGCTTTAATTCTGTTATATGACAGATTTAAAGCTCCTTCACTATTTTAGAAGAAATATATAACTTGGGGGCAATGACAGCATAGAGAAATAATTATGCGCATTGAGACAGTTGACTGTATTTCTCATAAGAATTATTTATAAAATTTAGTCAATTACTTTCAAAGTAAAGCGGACACTGGTTTTCACATCGCACCAAGTTCCAACTTGTATTTTTTCAAAAGGATTAAGAATCTTTAAAGCAATTACTTCATATAAGCCGACTTCATCAGGTGCAATTAATTGTATATCACCATAAGCGGTTTTGTTTTTATCAAATGTAAATAATTTGTATTCAACACCATCGACAATATATAATAATGAATTAGCTTTATTTAACTTATCATACTGGATACGGCGGTGACATCCTTGACACTTCTGTTACTCATCCTCGATATGAGCGGAATGGATTATAGCCGGTCCGGTGCTTCTACAGGGCTGTCCGCCACCGGGACCAGACTTTTGAAGTCGAATCTCCTTATGGTAAGGAGACTGCTCGAATTGTATGACGATTTCAATATGACAGGCCATGCCAATCCTGATAAATGGCGGAAGCATCACGCTTCAGTGTTGGATCTGCTTCCTGAATGGTGCCGTGCTCTAGTCACCCATTTCCTGGAGCAAAAGCGGCGGGAAGGGAAGAAACACAATACCGTTTCCATGTGCAGCAGTTCGGTCATCAGGTTTTGTCAGTTTCTGCTGACGAAGGGGCTGAAATCGTTCGATGCCGTAACACCCGCTATTGTCAAGAAATTTAATGCCCAGGACATTAAGGAGAATCTCCAACGCTATAAGGATAATAGTGCGTCCGCATTGTCCCTTCGCGATGCATCATTCATTGGACTTGGTACGAAAATGGGGTTCAGGGGAGTCAATATCGTAAACTTCAGGCTTTCAGATATTGACTGGAAATCTCGCTCTTCCCGTCTTGTCCAGGAGAAAACAGGCTGCCGATGAGTGTAAGTGTTGGCAATGCCGTAGACAGGCCGCTTCCCGCAAGAAACGGTCCGGGGTCTAAGTTTCATGTAAACAGATAGACCTTTGCTACAGACTTATTATTCATTTATTTTGTTTGATAAATCAAGCATTGGCACCAGTCATGCTGGTGGGAAAGTTGAGTTATATATAATAACTTTTATATTTAACTTACAGTAAGTTATGAAATACTATAATAGTATAATCCACATCAAATACCTTTCAAACCAACAAGGATTTTAATGTGGATTATACTAATTAGTTAGTTCGGATCCTGATTATAATTGACATGTTCCATTTCTTTGTCAATATCAGTCATATCAATAGAATCTTCAATTTCCTGCAATTCTTTTGGTGTTAAATTAACTTGTATCATATAACTCACCTCCTTATAATATTTATTTATAAAGCACTTATGATATGCTTTATATTCCATAATCCTGAACTATATTACCTCATTATTGACATTAAATACTGACTGTAGTTTTTTCATTATTTCTATTTCTTTTCTTATATTTCTATATAATGCTTTAAATTCATGAATATACTTGTTTGAAATAAAATCTAAAAAAGTATCAAAAGCATGTTTTAGATCATTAATGTTAGAATTAGTTGAAACAGTATTAATTAATGAAAGTAAATAATTATAGTTAATATCATTGAAATCATTAAATAATTTATAGATATTCGCTAGAATTGGTTTAGCCTCACTACGTACGCCAAGATACTCTAATTCATATGCTAAATCATGTAACTTAGAAATCCATATATAAGTTCTCCATATTTTTTTATCATTATAAATGCATTGAAATAGTTTGGATATAATGCATATATCTTGATCTTGCCATAAAATTTCCATGTTTTCTTTAAGAACAATTAATTTATCTTCTAAGAGTTTTTTATATAAAAAGGATTCTTTTTCTGGCCTGAGAGTATTCAACGAAGCTGGCAAAAAATCTAATAAACCTAAATGATGGCAAACACATAAATTATTCTTTAACTGTTCCAAAGTAGAATAAGGATTTATAAATATAAAACTGCATACAGGGTAAATAAAATTTTGGCGGCACAATTCAATGGTATCAATAATATCATCAACTGTATATTTTTTATTATATAAAACAAGATCGGAATTTATAAAACTTTCTACACCCAGAAGTATACGAACAAGCCCACTTTTTCGCAATATTTGGAAAAGAGAAATATGCTCTGGATTCTTATGTGAAAATGTACCAATGCAGAAATTAACATTATACTTGATATTTAGGTTGTTTTGAATAATTAATTGCCCTAATTCTTCTAAGCTATCTCTACCATATTTACTAATTCTGTCATCAAAACTTAGATCTTTGAATACTATTTCATGTATGCCGGTGGTCAAGATAATTTCTTTTATTTCATCAATAATTAGATAATTAGATTTACAATCATAAAAATTACTAGAAGCTATTGTACAAAAAGAGCATTTCTTTTTACAACCTCGAGAAAATATAACCTCAGCATAGTTTTGGTTGATTTTCTTTGCAATAGTTCTGTCCGCCTTTGGAATCTGTTCAATATTAATGTGTTTGCTAAGCTTAGGGTGTTTACATATGTCCGTATCATGCATGTATGCAAGACCTTCATGAAGATGTGGATTTTGCATTATACTTGAAATTGTATCGAACTCATCCTCGATAATAACGCCATTGCAATTGGAAAAGTCTTTTAATAACAATAAGTAGTTATTTCTACTAAATTGGCCAAAGAAGAATACACGCCTGATATCAATGCAGTTATTTTGCAAAATATATTTTAAAAGTTTAATCTGCTCAGCATCATATAGTTTTATAAAGAATAAATCATATATTTTAGTTAAAGTTAAATGCTCTAAAGGAGTATACAATATAATGTCACAAACACCAAACGTTTTTAAATATGAACAAATATAAGCACTTTCATAATCTTCCTTATAATAATTTTTATTTGATTTGTAAAAATTAATCACACAAGATTTCATAATGCATCTCCTAATATTAATAATTATCAAGCTCTATTTTATGATTTGAGTGTCTAAAGGTCCATGCCCTTTTGCTGATAAATTAGTACCTTGAAAATTGAATATATTGTTGTAAAATAGAAGCATTCACACATCATTTCTGGAAAATAAAATCAACGATTATGAAGTGGAGGCTTTTATATGTCATTTGTCCTTAATAACCAAGGCGTAGAGCAGTTGTCTCTTTTTGATTCCTTTAACATTCTGACCGAACGAGAGAAAAAATTTCTCAGCCAGTCATGGGCAAGGTACTTTGCGGAACATATTTTTCCTAATATAGATGAAAAACCTTACGTTGTTCTGTATCGTGGTAAGGATTCGAGACCGAACACACCGGTTAATATCCAGATTGGTGGTCTTCTTATTAAGGAACTGGCAAATAGGGCAAAACATCAGCGGGAATGCAGCGCGAAAGAATTCAAACAACAGAGCTGCTATCGGAATGGAGTTAGAAACTATCCCCTCCATTCTGCGCCGGAAGTATAACATTGATAAGATTTCCGTGCGAGGTTTGATTCAAAGCAGGTTCTTCTTTGGCTGTAAAATTGGAGCATTGAACATCAAGAAGTTCTGCAAATACATGCAGAGCTTGGGACAGTGCGTTTCAAACGTAAGAATTGCATAAAACATCCGATGGTAATACCTGCCGATTCGCGTTGAAGAGTACAGTCACAGCGCAATCTGTCTTGTTAACAGCAATATATTCTATTTTCAAGGGACATATCAGAAAAGTGAGGGCATTAATCATACCCTTTTGACTGTCAAATTATTTTATATCAAAAGCAAAAATCACCCAGGATTTGCTATATCATTCATAGTAATACCATGTTCCCTTAATAATCGTGAGATTTTCTTGGACTGTAATACCATTTCATCATAAACTTTTAAAAATCCATGATCAAAATATTTACTTTTTATAATACGATATTCATGAACATTCCATCCTCTTTCACATAAATCTATACAATTAGAAATAAATGCATAATTATAAGTACCCATTTTTTCTCTTAATCGATTGACATGATACTGGTTATATTCCAATTCATTACTGTAACGACCTTCCGCGAAACGATACCAAATTATTGCATTCCGTCCATAATATTGTGTGTACTCTAGCTTATCCATATAAACATCACGGATAAATTGGAGCGCCTCCGCAAATTGTCTGATATTATCATCTTTCCATTTATATGGATACTCATTTTCCCAATCATATTTTAAGTCTAAATAGCCTTCATTCTGCAAATCATTTACATAAGGTGTCTCATCAAAAACTGCTGCTTTAGTTGTTAAGTAAATAAGTTCTTGGTCTAACCCAATTTCATGAGCAAATTCTAGATTATCTCTTAATACAGCAGGTGTTGCTTGAGGTGTAAACATAATAAACCCTTTTGAAATGTAGACAGGATACTTTTCAAATATTTTAATTGCTTCATAATTATCCGCAACAGTAGCACGTTTTGAAAAAGTATTTAGTGCACGTTTATTCCCCGCTTCTACTCCAATTAGCAAATTGTATAAACCGCTTTTAACCATCAGATCGACAAGCGCAGTATCTTCTTTTGTATTTTTAAAGGTCTCGGCTCTAAAACAACATGTCCATAATATTCTCAAATTTCGATTGATGATTTCTTGTGAAAACATAGCGAGACGTTTTTTTCCATCTGCTAATGGAATACAGTCCTCAAAACTACTGTCATTAAAGCTAAAAATCAAAACACCATGCTCTCTATATAAATATTCCATTTCATTCAGGATATTTACAATACTTCTTCCACGCCATTTAAGGTCTGTACCATAAACAGCATACATACTAGGAACATTGCAAAAATGGCAATGTCCATGACAACCTCTAGACCCCATAATATTAACCATTTTAAAAGGAGCGTTTTTAAACCAATCTTCTTCCATATAATCTCTTGCTGGAAACGGAATCGTGTCCAAATCCATAATGAATTGTGTTTTATGTAGAATTTTAATAATCCCATCACTACAACGATATGCAATACCATTGAGGTTACTAATATCTTGATGATTAATAACTCTATTTATAAATTCCGATATTATATTTTCTGCCTCACCCAGGAAAATGCAGTCAACTTCTTTTATTTTATTCATAATGTTCATGGCATTTGTTGATGCAAATACACCTCCTAAACACAAATAAGAAGAGGGTAATTTTTCTTTTAATAAAGATGCTCCCGCATACAAAGGCTCTAATCCTGTATATTTATGTGAAAGTGATATGCCAATAATATCTGGTTCAAATCGAATAACTTTTTGAAAAAAGTCATCATAATTTTCCTCGGGAAATTTAATAAAACTTTTAACATCATGATTAGTTTCTTGCCGGAGGATGGCGGTTAAATACTCCACTCCTAGTTCTTCTACAAAACGAGAATGCCACATAATTGAAATAAATGCTACTTTTGCCATGTTCATATACCTCCATACAATTTAATTTTTAGTGTCAAGATATTTTTTTATACATTACGTGAACAAACCATACAGTAAATAGAGATAATATACCCGCCACTGTCCAAGCAAACAAAATAGAAAACATATCAGCAAGAAAACCAAACGATATTGATGCTATTATTTTGCCAATAGCATTAAATAACGAAGAGAAAGACAACATGGTTGCTCTATTTCGATCATCTATATAATCGTTTAACAAACCACGTTGAACAGAACATATCATCGTCCATACTATTTCCTGTATGCAAATCAAAAATGCAACCACATATATTCCTTTGCTGGTATTCATGAATAAAACACTAATCCCAAATATAAAAAAAGTGTATTTTAAGATTTTAGGCCGTCCACAATATTTACCTGTCAATTCCAATATTTGATTTCCTATTATTATAGAAATTTGAATTAAAAGCCATATTGTGGAAAGATACATATATGAAAAAGAAGAATCAACCTCATTTAAATATACAGACCAAAAAATCATAAGGGGTGCAGAAATAAAGCCCATTAATATAATTAACGTATATATATAGGAAAGTTTTTTATTCTTTACAATTAACTGCTGTCCATTCTTAATATAGGTTAAGGAGGTTTTATATAACTCTAAAACAGATGTATTTGATGGTATAGTCTCGACTTTATCCATAAACTTTATAACCATTATAATAAAGAAAATCGATGAAATACAAGGAGCAACCCAAATTAGCTTAAGCGAGTAATCTGCCATCCATGTTCCTATAAAACTACCTGCAATCATAGTAATGCTCTGTATTTTTTTGGATGATGCGAAAACACTATCAAGTTCACTTCCCTTTAAAAAGTTATCATTAACGAGCCATGCTTCAACCGTTCCAGACTCAAGTGCATAGCTTCCTCCCCACAAAAGTTGTCCTGCAATTATAAGATAAATATTGATACTTGTTAAAAAACATAACATTGCAAGAAACAATGATACTCCAGCCATTATAGCAGTTTTTCTTTTTCCAATTAAATCACACATAACACCGCTTGGGACTTCAAAAATTAACGTGGATATATTAAAAATAGCACTTATTAAATTAGCTTGAAATATAGTTAATCCTAACGATAATAGGTATAAAGTATATACTGCTCCAATAATGCCTGTATGTAAGAAAAAAATAGTTTCCATATACACAAACTTTTTTGATTTAGCAGACAGCAATCGCCGGATGCCCATAAGCTAGCTTTCCTTTCCGATAAGATT
>ERZ894229.605-NODE-605-length-27255-cov-10.9298_pt1 | contig 27255 bp, 26 predicted proteins | sample MGYA00380295_ERZ894229 | MGnify/ENA primary metagenome ERZ894229 (study PRJEB32331, sample SAMN06328479) | human gut metagenome | biome: human gut microbiome; feature: stool | host: Homo sapiens | collected 2014-09-17 ... | reverse complement strand
GGCGCACACTCGCGCCGAGCGCGGTTGCCTTCAGGCAACATCTACCTTGCGCGCGAGTGCGCATCAACGTCTTTTTTTATTCAATAGGAAATGAAATTTCCTATTGAATAAAAAAATCCGAAAAACCTGCAATCATCAGGTTTTTCGGACTTCTCACACGAGCTGCTGACGGGAATCGGACCCGTGACCTCCGCCTTACCAAGGCGACGCTCTACCGACTGAGCCACAGCAGCTTATTCAGTTTGTTTTCAGCTTTTTGTGTTTTGCGCTGTCAACGAAAATGAGTATATCACAGGGGTTACACCTTGTCAACAAATTTTTATTTTTTTTGATCACTTTTTTTAATCTCTGCATTTTACACCTTTATACAGCAGAAAATCCCGGTTTCCTGTGGACGTCATCCCGGGTGAAAGACCGGGCGCTGCAACGCCGCCCGGTCCGGCTCATTCCTTCACCTGATAAGCGATATACATATCGTCTTCGAACACCACTTCCATATGTTCATGAATCCATTCCCAGGGGAAATCCTCCGTATCCCGCTCGTAAGGCCAGACCAGCCCGGTCCCCTCCGGTCCCGTCTGCACCTTGTCCAGAAGAACGTAATCCGGCTGGACTTCATCCACCACAAGCTCCTTTCCGCGGCAGCGGGTGATATGGAAATATACGTTCTGGCTGGCATACACGTCTCCGGTGAGAATGGTATCCACCTTCGTTTCGTCAAGGCTGCTTAAGGCCGCATAGATGTGATTATCCCTGCTGTCATATCCGGCGTTGTAGCCGTCCGAAAGAAAACCGGCTGCCATGAACAGCAGAGAAGCGGCAACAGCCACAGCAGTACACACCGCACTTTTCCCTGCGCCCGATCTGTGAGCCGTCTCTCCCTTTCCATCCTTTTCCCCTGTACAGAAACGTCCGGCCAGAAAACGGATCGTTCCCCATACCGTCAGAACGAACAGCATGGACAGGACGCTCCCCATATAGGTGAAAACACGCAGGTAGGGAAACACACACTGGACAAACAGGAATGTGGGAACCATCACCGTCAGAATCAAACAGTACAGGCCGCAGAAGAAAAAGCCAAGCTCTTTCCTGCGAAAAGCGGACAGGGTCTGAAGCAGAAGGACGATGAGGCAGACGGGGATCAGAACCGCAAGGACATATCCGCCGCCGGAATACACCTGATTCAGCACACGAAGCAGATACCCCCCAATTCCCTCCAGAAATTCCGCCCTGTCCACGCTCTGGATATTGGGGTCGGAAAGCATGGCATTCAGTCCCCGCACAAACGCAGCCGCAGGATCGGAAAAGAGCATCTGAAAATGACTCATGCCATAAAAGGGGCCGCCTTCCTCCTTCACCAGGAAATTGGAGCCGATAGCCAGCCAGATGATCGTATACAGGCCAAAGGTCACTACGGCCGCACAGGCAGACGCCACAATCAGCCGGATCAGCCTGCCGTATTCCCGGCACAGCAGGAGAAACAGTCCTCCCGCAAAGCAGATGGACACCACCCAGTAGAGATTGCTGGGAATGGCATACAGCCCGCCTGTGAGGCAGGAGGCAAAGCCCGCATACAGCCAGAAGCGGCGGTTTTTACAGAAGCCTCTGATTCCATGGCAGCGCTTTTCGGCCGCATCCATTCCGCGGAGCGCATCTGTCCCGTCCCATCTTCCTTCATCCGTCCCGGAAGTCCGTGGAACGCAGATTTCATACAGCAGGTTCGCCGCCGCGATGAGAAAGAAGCCGGACAAGGCATAGCCCCTCCCCTGCGCCGCCTGCTGGGTCACGTTGTACATGGCGGCAAAAAGGGCGCAGCCCGTCACGGAAAGCGCAGGGGATACCAGCTTTTTCAAAAGACGGTATAAAAGCAGCAGGCTTCCGGCCGAAGCCAGAAGGGAAACGCCCCGCAGTCCCAGATAGGGGCTTCCCAGCTTGTTAAGAAGGGCGGAAAGCGCCGAATAGAGGACATGGTTGTTGGGAAGAGGCCAGTGGATCATGGAATAGATCACGCCTCTGTCGATGAAATTTTCATAGGTATACAGCTCATCGTACCAGGGCGGGATCCGAAACAGCCGCCACACATAATAGGCCATAACCGCACAGAAGAAGAGGGCGAACAGCCAGTTGTCCCTGATCCGGAAAGCCGCAGAGGCTTTCCGGACAGAGCCGCCTGTTGCGCTTCCCGTCGTCTGTTCCTTCGGCGTATTTTCGCCGCTTTGTATTTTTTTCATTCCGGCTTTCCTTTCTTTCATAACCGCCAGAGCGTCACTCCAGCTCCCGCTTTCCGGTATACAGCTCGTAATATCTTCCCTTCAGCGCCAGCAGCTGCTCGTGGCTGCCCCGTTCCATGATTTCCCCGTGCTCCAGCACCAGGATGGCGTCGGCGTTGCGGACCGTGGAGAGGCGGTGGGCGATCACCAGGGTGGTCCGGTCGGCCATCAGCCGGTCCATGCCCTCCTCGATGTGTTTTTCCGTCCGGGTATCCACGGAGGAGGTCGCCTCGTCCAGAATCAGGATGGGAGCTTTGGAAATGGCCGCCCTCGCGATGTTGAGAAGCTGCCTCTGCCCCTGGCTCAGGTTGGCGCCGTCCCCTTCTATCATGGTGTCATATCCCTTTTCCAGACGCATGATGAAGGAATGCGCGCTGGCGGTTTTCGCCGCCTGCTCCACCTCCTCATCCGTGGCGTCCAGCCTGCCGTAGCGGATGTTCTCCCGGACCGTTCCGGTGAAAAGATGGGTATCCTGCAGCACCATGGCGATATTCCTGCGCAGATTGTCCCGCCTGATATCCCGGATATCCACGTCGTCAATGGTGATTTTTCCCTCGTCGATATCATAAAAGCGGTTGATCAGATTGGTGATGGTGGTCTTGCCCGCCCCGGTGGAGCCAACGAAGGCGATCTTCTGGCCCGGCTTCGCATACAGGCTCACATGCTTTAAAACCACCTTATCCGGACTGTAGCCGAAGGTCACGTCGTTCAGGCGCACATGGCCCCTGCAGGGCTCAAGCTCCACAGCTTCCGGAGCGTCCTCCGCCTCCGGCGCTTCGTCCATGACGGCAAACACCCGCTCCGCCCCCGCCAGGGCGGAAAAAATGGTGTTCATCTGCATGGAAAGCTCATTGATGGGGCGGCTGAACTGTCTGGAATAGTTTACGAATACGGTCAGTCCCCCGATGTCAAAGCCACGGAGCACGCACAGCAGCCCGCCGATGCAGGCGGTCAGGGAATAGCCCACCTGTCCCAGATTTCCCATGACCGGCCCCATGATGCCTCCGAAAAACTGGGCCTTGATCTGCTTGTCCCGCAGGTCGTAGTTCAGCCAGGAAAATTCCTCCTGGGCGGTTTCCTCATGGCAGAACACCTTGACCACCTTCTGGCCCGTCACCGTTTCCTCGATATAGCCGTTCAGCGTTCCCAGCGCCGCCTGCTGGGCCTTGTAGAACCGGCGGCTTCGCATGGTGACGGCTCTGGCCGCAAGCATCATGAAGGGCACCATCACCACCGTGATCAGCGTCAGCCACACATTGGTATACATCATCAGGCAGAAGGTGCCGATCACATTGATGGTGCTGGAGATGATCTGCACCACCGTATTATTCAGCATTTCTCCCACTGCATCCACATCGTTGGTGAAACGGCTCATGATGTCTCCGTGGTTATTCGTATCGTAGAACCGCACCGGCAGCTTCTGGATCCGGGAAAACAGATCGTTTCTCAGCCGGAAGATGGCTCCCTGCGAGATGCCGATCATGATCCGGGACTGAAAATACTGGGCCGCAATTCCCACCGCGTAGATGGCCGCCATCCGCAGAAGAGAGGAAAGCAGAATCTGTACGCTTCCCTCCGCAGAGGTCAGGCTGTTGATGATGGGGCGCAGCATATAGGAACCGGCCAGGGAAGAAAGGGTGTTGAGGATGACGCAGAAAAACACCACTGCCAGTCCCAGACGGTCCTTTTCAATATAGGAAAGGAGCCTGTGGACCGTTTTCGACGCATCCTTCGGCCTTCCGCCCCGGCCGCGGCCTCCCCTCGGCCCTGGGCCTCCGCCGGGGCCTCCCCTCCCGGGGCCGCGCCCCTGGGCCTCGGCCTGCTTTGCCGCATAGGTATATTTCCGGATCAGGGCTTCTTTTCTCTCCTCATTCATGACGCGCTCACCTCCCTGTCCATCTGGGAATAGCAGATTTCCCGGTAGGCCTCACAGCTCTTAAGAAGCTCTTCATGGCTGCCCTGTCCCACGATTTTTCCCTCGTCCATGACCACGATCAGATCCGCCTCCATGACGGAGGTGATCCTCTGTGCGATGATCAGCTTGGTGGTACCTTTCAGCGTGGTGGAAAAGCTCTCCCTTATCTTCGCCTCTGTCGCCGTATCCACAGCGCTGGTGGAATCGTCCAGAATCAGGATCCGCGGCTTTTTCAGCAGGGCCCTGGCAATGCAGAGCCTCTGCTTCTGGCCGCCGGAAACGTTTACGCCGCCCTGTCCGAGGAAGGTCTCATACCCCTCCGGGAATGTGCTCAAGAAGGCGTCGGCCTGGGCCGCCTGAGCCGCCTCCCGCACCTGCTCCGGGGAGGCGTTTTCATCTCCCCAGCGCAGGTTTTCCTCCACCGTGCCGGAAAACAGGACATTTTTCTGAAGCACCATGCCAACCCCTTCCCGGAGGTGATTCAGGGAATACTCCCTCACATCCACGCCGTCCACCAGCACCTGTCCCTCATCCACATCATACAGCCTCGGGATCATGGAGACAAGCGTGGTTTTTCCGCAGCCCGTGGAACCGATGATTCCCACCGTCTGCCCGGGCTCTATGGCCAGGCTGATGTCATCCAGCACCTTTTCCCGGCTGTCCTTATAATACCGGAAGGATACGTGCCGGAATTCGATGCTCCCCTGTTCCACCTTCTTTTCCTTCTGTGACGCGTTTTCATCCGTCAGATCGATTTCCGTATCCAGAATCTCATTGATCCGCTTCGCGCTGGCAATGGCGCGGGAGCTCTGAAGGAAGACCATGGCGAGCATCATCAGGGACATGAGCACCTGTACGATATAGGTGGTAAACGCGGTCAGATTACCCACCTGCATATCCCCGGCAAGCACCTCCTGCCCGCCCAGCCAGACCACGGCAAGGGTCGTCACATTCATGAAAAAAGCAACCAGCGGCATCTGCAGAATGACGATTTTGAACGCCCGCAGGCTCGACTCCTTCAGATCCCCGTTGGATTTGAAAAACCGCTTTTCCTCATAGTCCCCGCGCACAAAGGATTTGATCACGCGGACGTTCTGCAGGCACTCCTGGATATTGGAATTGACCCGGTCCAGCTTCTTCTGCATGACCGTAAATCGGGGAAAGGCAGTCATCATGATAACGGCGATGGTGACCACCATCACAGGAAGGATCACCAGAAAGATCCGCGCCAGCCCCGGATTCATCGCCACCGCCATGATGATGGCGCCGATCAGCATGCCCGGCGCCCGCAGCATCATGCGCAGTCCCATCATGATCAGGTTCTGCACCTGAGTGATGTCGTTGGTGAGCCGGGTTACCAGAGAGCCGGTGGAAAAGCTGTCGATGTTCTGGAAGGAGAATTTCTGTACCTTCTGAAAACAGTCGTTTCGCAGATCCGCGCCAAAGCTGATGGAAGCTTTGGCCGCAAACCAGGCGCCTCCGATTCCGCCGCCCATCATGACGAACGCGGTGAGAATCATGACGCCTCCCATTTCAATGATATAGGCAATATCATGGTTTGCCGCGCCCACGTTGATGATCTGCGCCATCAGTGCCGGAAGGACCACTTCTCCCACCACCTCGGTGATCATCAGGATCGGTCCGAGTATGAACGCATAAAGATAGGGCTTCACATATTTCCAGTACCGTTTCATTCCTGCCTCCCTTTTTCGTCCAGAAGCTTTCTACAGTCAATTCTCCGCTTTCCGCCCGGAATCAATGTCGGACTCCGCCCTCTCCAGATTTTCCTTTGCCCGGTTCAGCAGACTGTAAAGCTGTTCCATTTCCCCGTCGCTGAAACCTTTGAAGAAAATCTCATCCGTTTCCGCAAAAAGCTGCAGGCTCTGCTGAACCACTTCCTTTCCCTTTTCCGTGATCATTACATGGTTCACCCGATTGTCCTGCCGGTCCGTCTGTCTGGTAATGTAGCCGCCCTTTTCCAGCTTTTTTAACGAAACCGTAACCGCCGCCGCAGATACCCCGAATCTATCCGCCAGCTCCATCTGGGAACAGGCCGGATTCAGGTTCAGCTCCATCAGTGTCCTGTGCTGCGTCGGGAAAACCCTTGTAGGAACCAGCTTCTTTTCCAGAAAACGCCGAAACGTACCCTCCGTTCTCAAAAGAAGGGCGATCGTATCCTGCATCCTTTTTCTTCTGTCCATTTTTCCTCCCGTTTTCAGGCGTTTCTTCCGAAAACATGCCCGGATAAAAAATACTTATCTGGTTAACTATTTTATCAGCCTGTATGGACACTGTCAATTTCCACGTACAGCTTCGTCAAGACTGGTATGGTTAAAAATATATAAAATGGCACTTTTCGTCATGCCAGTTTTGCATATAATAAAGTGCATACAGATTCTGAAGCAAAAACGCTTCGGAACGGAGGATGGCGGTGCCATTCTTCTCATAAATTTTTATGCCGCCTACGGCGGCGGAAAGAAGAGGATGGCTCGAACCTTCGGTTCGCGCTGAAGAATGGCTCCGCCATTCTTCTCATAAATTTTTATGCCGCCTGCGGCGGCGGAAAGAAGAGGATGTTATGAGAAATGAAAAAGTTCAGAAGCTGGTCATGACAGGCGTATTCGCTGCCCTTTCCTATGTGGTGTTCACCTTCCTGCAGATCAAGATCAGCCTGCCCGGCGGAGACGCCACCTCGATTCATCTGGGGAACGCGGTCTGTGTGCTGGGCGCGCTGATTCTGGGCGGTCTGTATGGCGGCGTTGGCGGCGCCATCGGCATGACCATCGGCGATCTGTTTGATCCCGTCTATGTGGTTTATGCACCAAAGACCTTTCTTTTAAAGCTCTGCATCGGCCTGATCACCGGCTTCATCGCCCATCGGCTCGGCCATATCACCCTTACGTCCGATAAGCGGAAAATCCTGCTGTGGACCACTCTTGCCGCTGTGGGAGGGCTGGTTTTCAATATGATCGCCGATCCGCTGGTGGGATATTTCTACAAGCTGCTGATCCTGGGCAAGCCCGCCGCCGACATTACCCTGGCCTGGAACATCGCGTCCACCTCCATCAACGCCGTTCTCTCCGCCATCGTATCCGTGGCCGTTTACATGGCTCTGCGTCCCGCACTGCAGAAGGCCGGGCTGTTCTGGCGGATTGGGAAGGAAGAGAATAAACAGTGAGCAGCCCTGCCGCCTCACCCCTCCCTGTCCTTCACCCCGCAGGCCGCATGGGAGCCCGGCGCGTCCATCCACAGACATACCTCCATCCCGGCAAGGTCATACACGGAAATCATGGAGGACAGCCCTTCCTCCTGGGGACAGATTTTGGCAAACAGATCCGGACAGTCCGCAAAGCAGTCCCGGTGATAGCAGATTTCCTCCCGGTCCGCATAGATGGCCGCATAGAAAATATCCGCTTCCACCAGATCCTGGAACATGTGGCTTCCGAAACTCAGCTCGGGCATGTATCCGGCCCGGTCGTCGGATACCTCGCAGATGCCGCAGTAGCCGGAAAGCTCGGCGAACGCCGCGGGAATGCCCAGCTCCGGAGAGGAGGTGCCGATCCGGCCGGGAACCGCAAGGAGGACGTTCTTCTTTTCCGGCTGTGAGAGGAAATACCGGTTGATCCGGCCGATCACGCCCGCCACCTCGGATTTTCTCGCATAAGGATATTCATAATATTCCTTCGGGTCCACCAGAACCAGAGCGTCCAGCTTTCTGCAGGAGGATCTGCCCATGCAGGTGTCGTAAATGTCAAAAAAGGTCCGCTCCGCCTTCAGCGCCGGAATCCGTACCGCCTCCCGGTTCTGTCCCACATAGAGCGGCCTGCACTGGAGAAGATTCACCAGAAAATCCCCGTTTTCACCGCAGTTTACGGTATATTCGATGTCCACCGGATTTTCATAGACCCGCTGCAGGGTGGCAAGAAGCTTTTTCATCAGTCCGGTGAACGCTTCGTTTTCCAGCAGGCGCTGACAGCTGATAAACCAGATCTGTCTCGGCCTTCCCATGTCGTAAAGCCGCTGCTCCGCCTCGTAATCATGCTCCAGAAGAAGGTTTTTCAGCCACCGGGGCAGGACGGGCAGCACCGCGTCCAGATCCTTTTCACAGAGCGCGTTTTCTTCCAGATCCAGCACATCCAGCTTATGCTGGGAAAAACGGTGCTTCTCCGCCACGTTTTTCGTCATGGTGACGGCGGGACGGTCCAGGTTCACCAGCCTGGGATAATCGTTCTGGGTCCGGTCCACCGCCTTCGTTCCAAGCCCCATCACAAGGCGCAGCATGCCCGCGTCCGGATCGATGTCCCGCCGCCACTGGTAGGTGCTGTAGCTGTAGCCCACACCGGCGGCGCAGGGCATGTAGAGCTTTCCGTAATAGGAGCCGGAGACCCGCTGCACCAGAATGGCCATCTGCTCATCCTTCTTCTCCAGCCCTCTCTGCCTGCGGTATTCCAGAGCCGACGGGTCCATGGTGCTGGCATAGACCTGACGCACCGCGTTTTCAAAGGCCGCAAGCCGTTCCTCCGGGGTTCCCCGGTTGGCGCAGAACACCGATTCATATTTGCCCGCGAAGGCGTTCCCGAAACCGTCCTCGAGAAAGCTGGAGGAACGGACGATGATGGGCGTCTGGCCGCAATACTCCGGCATGGAGACAAACTGCTCCCGGATATTGGAGGGGAAGGCGCCGGAAAGCAGCCCTTCCCGGAGCTCCCCGCTCTGGAAAAATATCCCTCCTTCGTCCGCTGCGCGATGCGAAGTCCCCACAGATCGTTTGCCACGATATAGGTATAGAACACGTCTGAGCCGATATAGAAGGAATCGTGGGGCTCGCAGCGATGCTTTTCCTCCGAAAGCTCCTTCTCCGCGATTTTTCTGGCGAGCAGCATGCCGCAGGCCTTTCCACCGATGGCGCCGCTTCCGATCATCCTGTCCCGAAGGGCAAAATAATCCGCCGGGCCAAAATACTTCCGGATCAGCTGCTGCATGCGCCCGTCCTTTGTCATCGTGCTCTCGATGATCTGCGCCTGGGTCTCCTCCGGGAAGCTTCCCGCCGCATACTGCAGCCTGGCAAGGGCGAAAAAGCGGTCATAGCTGTCCGTGTTCAGATCCTGCAACGTGGCCTCCTTCTCCTGCCGGAGCGCATAATAGCGGCCGATGCCAAGCCCGTCCTTCACCACCTCAAACCGCCCCTTTCCCTCCGTTCCTTCCACCCATACGTGGGGCAGGAACATGTCGGGAAGATACCTGTTCCACACCTTTAAAGGATGCAGATACAGCTGTCCTCCATCCCCGTACACGTCCAGGAAAAGCTGGGTGGTTTCCCGAATCCGCGCCGTGGCGTCAAAGGAATGCCGCCCTCTGATCAGCGGAAAAAAGGCCACCGTATCCAGCTGAAACAGATAGGGGCAGGTCACCCGGAAGAAATTTCCCATCATCAGATCCGTATACCAGGCGGACTGCAACTCGGAAAGACAGTCGAACACATAAAAGGCGTCCTTCCCTTCCTCCGTAATTCTCTCATGGATCGCCACCGTGAAGGCCTCAAAGCCCGGTTCCGCTCTTTACCTTGTCAAATGCCGCCACTTAAACCTCTCTTTCCGCCGCCGAAAGCGGCATTTCATTCCTGTTCCTTTCCACGAAAAAAGACGCAGGAAATCCACTCATTGGACTCCTGCGTCACTCTGCTTTTATCTTAAGCTTTCCGCTGCAGCCTGTCAATGCGTATCTCCGCAAAATCCTGTGGAAGAAATCCGTCCGGTCTGGTATAATGATTGCGCCCAGCGCAATCCGGCCCGATGCAATCGGGCCGCCCCGCTGTGCGGGGATTATACCCTCCAGGCCACAGCTTGTTCGCATGTGGTATAATTCTGAAGTATCACATAGGGAGGATCCTGCAGATGAAACAGCAACATGAATGCACAAAATATAGAAATGACGCCGAAAGCACACCGCAGGGAGCGGACATGCCCTGCCGGATTCCGAAGAAAATAGCCATGATCAACGACATCGCCGGGTATGGGCGCTGCTCCGCCACCGAGGCGATTCCCATCATCAGCGCCATGAAGGTGCAGGTCTGTCCGGTACCCACCTCCCTTTTTTCCAACCACACCGGATTTCCGGTTCATTTCATGCACGACTGCACGCCCTACATGCGGGATTATCTGGCGAAATGGAAGGAGCTGGGCTTCCGGTTTGACGGGATTTACTGCGGCTTTCTGGGAAGCGCCGAACAGATCGGGATCGTGCAGGAATTTCTCGCCGGATGGCCGGACGTTCCCTTCATCCTGGACCCGGTGATGGGCGATCACGGAAAGGCCTATCGGACGGTCACGCCGGAGCACTGCGAAGGATTGAAATTCCTCCTGTCCCGCGCGGCCATCATCACGCCGAACATCACGGAGGCCTGCCTGCTGACGGACACCCCCTACCGGGAAAGCGGCTGGAAGCGGGACGAGCTCTGCCTGCTCGCCAGACAGCTTCACGCCATGGGGCCGGATAAGGTGGTGATCACGGGGCTTCGGGAAAATGAGGATTACATCAACTTCATCTCCGAGCGGACGGACGGGCTGACCACGGAGGTCAACCGGACCCATTCCGCGGGCCATTCCTGGCACGGCACCGGGGATATCTTCGCCTCCATCATCGCGGCGGACGCGGTAAACGGCGTGCCTTTCGGGGAATCGGTGGAAAAGGCAGCTTCCTTTGTGCGCACCTGCATCAGCGCCTCCATCCGGCTGGGCATTCCGGAGCAGGAGGGCGTCTGCTTTGAAAATTTTCTCGCCCTGCTGGCAGACGGCAGCTTTCCTTCCGGTAAAACGGACGCGGAATAACATTTGAATATAGAAGAACCTGTGATTTATGCCGCAGCTCTGCGGCGGAATGGAGATTGCATGAATAAAAAGGAAATCCTGGAAATCAGGAAACAGTATACCCACGAAAGATGCAGCATTTCACGCATCTGCACCTGCTATGTGGACGGAGAGAAAAACATCAAAACCACCATGAAGGAGGCTTTCCTTTCTCTCCCGGAGGAAGAGACGTTCAAATATTTCAACATTTTCAAACAGACCCTTTCCGGTACGCTGGGGAAGAACCTGCTGAATCTGGAATTTCCCCTGGATGCGGAAAATCCGGGCGGCCCGCAGGAGTTTCTCTTAAAGCTTCGTGACAGCCGCCTGCAGGACGACGCGCTGTTGGAGGAATTTTACAACAAAATCATTGAAACCTGGTATTTCCCGGAAAATTATTACATCATCCTGATCCATGTAGCCTACGACATCCCCGGAAAGTCCTCGGACGGCTCCGAAATGTTCGACGCCTCCGACGAGGTGTATGAATACCTGATGTGCAGTTTGTGTCCGGTGAAGCTTTCCAAGCCCGGCCTTTTCTACAACACGGAACATAACCAGATTGAGAACCGCATCCGGGACTGGGTGGTGGAGCCTCCGGTAAAGGGCTTCCTCTTCCCTGCCTTCAATGACCGAAGCAGCGACATCCACGGCATGCTCTATTTTTCCAGGCAGGCGGAGGAGCTGCAGCCCGATTTCATGGAAAGCATGTTCGGCTGTCAGCTTCCCCTCACCGCGAAGAGCCAGAAGGAATCCTTCAACACGCTGATCGCGGACACCCTGGGCGAGGACGCGGATTATGAAATGGTGAAAAACATCCACGAGCATCTCACGGAAATGGTGGAGGAAACCAAGGACTCCCCGGATCCCCTCGTGCTCACCCGCCCCGATGTGAAACGGCTGTTTGAATTAAGCGGCGTGCCGGAGGAAAAAATGGAAACCTTCGACCGGGCCTATGATGCGGCCGCCGGGGAGGATACGGCTCTTCTCGCCTCCAACATCGCAAGCGGGCGCAGCTTCAGCATCGAGACGCCGGATGTGGTGATTAAGGTAAATCCGGAACGCACCGATCTGATCGAAACCAGAATCATCGACGGGAAGGAGTGCCTTGTGATTACCGTCAACGACCGCATCGAGGTGAACGGGGTCAATGTGCGAACCATGGCGCTGCCGCGAAACGGGGAAGAGGAAGATTTGATGGAATAAGCTGATTCGAGGAATAACCTGATATGCAGAATAAAGTAATGGTACTGATTATTGAGGACGAAAAGAACATCTGTGATTTCATTGCAACCACACTGAAGGCACAGGGCTATAAAACGATCACCACAGGGCTTGGCAGGGAAGGGGTTTCCCTGACCGCCTCCCAGTGTCCGGATATCATTCTTCTGGATCTGGGTCTGCCGGATCTGGACGGCATGGACGTGATTCGGCAGATCCGCGCCTATACCGCGATTCCCATCCTCGTCATTTCCGCCCGCACCCAGGAAAAGGAAAAGGTGACGGCTCTGGATCTGGGGGCGGATGATTATATCACCAAGCCCTTCGGCTCATCGGAGCTGATGGCACGCATCCGCACAGCGCTCCGCCACGGGGCGCAGATGGCGGGCGGCATGACCGCCGGACATCCCTACCGTTCCGGCGGGCTTACCATCGATTTTGACAGACGGCTTGTAACCGTGGAAGAAAAGCCCGTGCATCTGACCCAGGTGGAATTTAAAATCGTCTCCTTCCTCGCCGTCAATTCCGGCAGGGTCATGACCTATGACGCCATCATTTCTCATGTGTGGGGGCCCTACGCGGACGACAACAACCGGATTCTCCGGGTCAACATGGCGAACATCCGCAGAAAACTGGAAAAAAATCCGGCGGAGCCACATTTCATCCTGACGGAGATCGGCGTGGGTTACCGGATGGCCGAGGACGAGGGGCGCTGAGGCGTGCTCAGGCGCGGCTTACTGTTGTATGCCTTCGGCGCTGCGCGGCAGCGTAAAATAAAACTGCGCGCCATGTCCGTGATTTCTTGCGCCGATGGTTCCCCCATGCGCCGTGACGATGGTTTTGCAGATAGACAGGCCGATTCCCATACCCTTATGTCCGTCCGCCACGCTGTTTTCCGTCTGTCCGGTCCCGTCAAAAATGGCGGTGAGCTTATCCTCCGGAATTCCCACGCCCTGATCCGTCACCAGGAAGGTCACATCCCTTTTTTCGATCTGCACGCTGCATTCCACAGGCTCGCTGCTTCCCGCATGAAAGACCGCATTCTCCATCAGATTGATCAGAACCTGCTCGATCAGCATGGCGTCCATGGGAATCATGATGAATTCCTCCGGAAGCAGCACCCGTATGTTCGCGTCCGGAATTCTTTTTTTCAGCCGGAATACGGCTTCGCTCATCACTTCCTCCACAGGCTCCAGGGATTTGTTCACGCTGGCGCGGCCCTCGCTGATTCTGGTCACAGTGAGCAGATTTTCCACCATGTTCAGAAGCCAGTCGGCATCCTCTCCGATATGCCGCACCATCTCCCTTTTTTCCTGATCCGTAAGCCGTTCTTCATTTTCCAGATAGGAGCTGCTCGCCCCGATAATTCCTGTCAGAGGCGTGCGCAGGTCATGGGACACCGCCCGCAGGAGGTTTGCCCGCATCTTCTCCTTTTCCGCCTCCGCCAGCAGCTTTTCCCGCTCCGAAAGCTCCTTTGCCTGCTTCTTCATGTGCGAGGTGGCCATGCTGGTCAGCACGGCTACCACCATCATGCAGAAGAAGGTAACCGGATACCCATCCAGCATGAAATTCAGTTTCCAGTATGGATAGGTGAACAGGTAATTCACCGCAAAAACACTGAGAAAAGCCGCTGCAATTCCCGGAATGTATCCCTGTGTCGTCCGGGAAACCAGAAGGATTGCCAGGGTATAGAACATGATCACGTTCATGGTCTGGGCCGTAAGCCGATCATAGATATAGGCGGCGATGGTCGCAACAAAAAGGATGCCAAGGGTAATCCCGACATCCTTCCAGGTGACCTGGCACCACGCCGGATATTTTTTCATCCGCCCGGAGGCTTCCGGCCGCCGTTTTTCATTCCGGGCGGCCGGCCCGTCCGCCGGAGGCATTTTCTCTCTGGTTCTCATCATTGCTTCTGTACGAGAATTTTCTCGATCTCCACCACGTAAACCGTATGATAATCCCGGTCCGGATAATTCTTCGCAATCAGCTCCTGATCCAGAAAGCAGGCCTCCTCCATGGGCTGCGCGTAAAGCTTGCGGCAGATGATCGCCATGCGGCTTTCCTGGAAAACGGGAGCGCTGTTTACCATTTCCACATGCAGGCCGCAGGCCGCGATCTTGTCCTCATCCCTTCCGGAAACCGTCCCCATATAATTTAGCATCTTCCTGCTTCCCTCATCGAAAAAGCTTAGGGAAAGCTTCCCGCTCTGATCGATCAGCTCCTTCGTATAGCGCTGCGGCCGGATAAAAACAAAGGCGACCTTCTTGTTCCAGAGGATCCCCATGCCGCCCCAGCTCGCCGTCATGGCGTTCACCCTTGAGCCGTCCGACGCCGCCACCAGCATCCAGTCCTCTCCGATCAGAGAAAACGGGTTCTCATGAAGCTCTTCCGGTTTGATTTTTCCCCACATTTTCCTGTCCTCCCTTTCCTGCCGCCGACAGGCGGCATTGAAATCAGTTCCATAACGTTTTACGCAAGAGAACACAGACCCTTTCCTCAGGATCTGTGTTCCCCAATCATCCATTATTTCTCAGGCATGATGACCGCAACGATGAAATAGGCGATCAGCCCCATAAAGCCCGCTCCGAACAGGAGGCTTGCTCCCACCCAGATCAGCCGGACGATGGTGGGGTCCCAGTTGAAATACTCCGCGATCCCCGCGCACACGCCGCAGACCATCCGGTTGGAATAAGATCTGGTCAGCCGTCTGCCGGAACCGTTTCCATAGTTTCTGTCATAACCATTCGCGCCATAACCGTTTCCGTTCTCCCAGCCCTGACTGCTCTGACCGCCGTTCCAGCCATTCCCGTTCTCCCAGCCCTGTCCGTTGTTCTGGCCTGTGCTGTCTGCCTGCCAGCCCTGCTGCGCATTGTTCTGATTTCTATCCTGATATTCTGTCATAATTACCTCTCTTCCGGAGCGAAACAAAGCTGTTGATGCCGCTCCTTACGTTTTTATTATCCCTTATCCTTACGGATTTGTAAAGTAAATTTCCATACTGCCCATGGATACGTCCAGATCAAAGGTTCCAGCCGCGTCATTATCTGCGCCCCACTGTGAACTCATCCCGGAAACTTCCCTGTCCCCAATCCGGACGCTGCCCATTGATGCGGAAACATCAAAATTATAATCCTCTTCCTTTCCGGCAAGCTCCATGGTCACACTTCCCATGCCGCAGGTCCCGCTCAGATTTCCTGTAATCTCCCCGTTCATATACAGGGACCCCATACCGATGTCCGCAGTCATATCGGAAACCCTCGCATCATACAGATTGATTTCTCCCATTCCCAGATAAACCTCCGCATCCCGCGCGCTAAGTTTCCTGATGTCCACACTTCCCATACCCGCGTTGCAGTACAGGTGATCCGCATTCAGTTCCTCCACCGCAAGCTGTCCGGCTCCCACGGTAAGATTGGATGTTTCGAAGGAAAATCCCTTCGGCAGATACAGCGTCAGCTCTCCCACCGTTTCCGTACTCCTTCTGCCGCCGCCGAACATCCATTTCACCCATTTCACTTCACTGTCAGCCCGCACATAAAGCGTTCCATCCTCCACATAGGCCTGGGCTCTTTCAATATCAGCGCCTTCAATGCTGGCCGTTTCTCCTTCCGCTTCCAGAACGTTCACATCGACATTGCCAACCTCCAGCGTCAGCTTTCCGGCTCCGGACTCCGGCAGCGTTTCCAGCTCCTGCGTAAAATCTCCTGACAGGATCTCATGGCTGTTGTCAAATTCAATGCCCGAATCCGACTGTTCCGCCGCAGATACCTCCAGCAGTCCCTGTGCAAGCATCCCCTCCATGCCTTTCTGTCCTCCGAGCATTCTTCCACCAACCGCCAGCATCCCGCCGGCCGCGATCAGAACCAGCGAAGCAATCAGTATCCTCTTAAACCATTTATTCATATCTTCCCCTTTCTGCACGGCTTTCGGCCGTACCGTCTTCACCTGTTTATCCTTTTCTGTGAAATGGCAGACTGCATAGTCTGACGAATCCCCGGAACAGGGCCGGAACCGTATTTACCGCGAGCCAGCACATCAGCAGAGTCAGCAGAAGCCCAATTCCGACACATACCATACCGCCGCCCAGGATACAGACCGCCGAAGTGGGAAATGCCGCCAGATTGGCAATGGCGAAAACAACCAGCGCGCCGCCCACTACCAGCACAACAATCCCTGTAATCACAATACAGGCAAAGAAAACAAGCACACATACCAGGAACACAAAAGCGATAATGACGGCTCCCAGTCCCAGCGGCACCAGGACAGGCACCAGAAAGAGGCAGGCCAGGATCAGCAGAATTATCTCTCCTGCGCTTCTCTTTTGCGGCCTTTGTGGGCCGGCAGCGGACATGTCCGGACCATTCCAGCGGCCTTGTGATCCGGGGCCCTGGGATCCAAAGCCACCGGAGTTCCCTGGCCCGAAGCCGGAAGGTCCAGAACCATATGCGCCGCAGCCGCTCATTCCGGGGCCGGGACTTCCATACCCGTTCGTTCCGGGGCCGGGACCTCCGTGCCTGCCCATTCCAGGCCCTGCAGTACCGTTTTCCTGCGTTCCGGAACAGGCCCCGTTTCCAAAACCGTTTTTTTCATCGGATTCGGCCCCGTTTTTATCTGCTTCCGTTTTCTCCGTCCATCCGCTGACGGGAACCGGTTCTCTTTTCTCTCCTTCATCCATCCGGAAACCCTCTTCTGTGAATTCTCCGAAATCCTCTCCGTCCTGAAGGCCGACCCGGATGCTGTCTGCGATGCGTTCCGGAGAGCCGAGCGCAGCAAGCGCCGCGTTCTCATTTTCCGTTCCGGCGTCGTCCAGATAATCATTATAATATTGAAGCGCATCCTCCCGCTCCGCCTGAGGAATATCCTCCAGAAGCTCCTGAAGCCGTTCCATAAATTCCGCTCTGTTCATTCCCTTTTACCTCCCGTCCGGCCCTCAAGCAGATCTGTGATTCTGCCGGAATATTTTTTCCATTCCTCCATATACAGCCCAAGCTGCGCGCGTCCCCGCTCCGTCACCTGATAGTACCTTCGGTTCCGCCCGCCGTATTCCATATCGTAGGCCTCCAGGCATCCATCCGCCTGAAGTCTTCTCAGGACCGGATAGAGTGTGGACTCCGACAGCTCCACCGCCTGCCGCACCTCCTGCGTGATCCGGTAGCCATAGGCCCCATCCGGCTCTCTGGAAACCACGGCAAGCACGATCGCATCCAGCAGCGCCGCTCCCGTATTAAAAACCATGTTCCATACTCCCTTCTGAAACTTCATATTATATTTGCTATAATATTGTTTTGTAGCTTTACTATAGAGCAGAGTCCGCAAAACTGCAAGGAAGAAGCCCGGAAGATTCGGCGAAAAAACTCTGATGAAAAACGAAAGATTTTCTTAATTAGTTTCCCCACACATCCGCCCGGAATTGTGATTGCTCCTGTAAAATGCTATAATGATACATATTTCCCTTATAGTAGGAGAGGCACACGAACTGTGTTCGTGCTGAAGAACGGTCTGCTCCGTTCTTCCATGATTTTTATGCCGCCTTTCGGCGGCGGAAGGAGAGGAAATGAAACTGGATTCCATCCACCACGTTGCGATCATCGTATCCGATTATGAACGTTCCAGAAATTTTTATGTCGGTCTGCTTGGCTTTGAGGTCATCCGGGAAAACTACCGGAAGGAACGGGGCGATTATAAGCTGGACCTGAAGCTGGGGGACTGTGAACTGGAGATTTTCGGCATTCCGGGAAGCCCCAAAAGACCCAGCTATCCGGAAGCCTGCGGTCTGCGCCACCTGGCCTTCCGTGTTTCCGATATGGATGAGGCCGTCTCCTGGCTCCATGGACTTGGCATTGAAACGGAACCGGTGCGGATCGATGAATTCACGCAGAAAAGAATGACCTTTTTCAAGGATCCGGACGGCCTGCCTCTGGAGCTTCACGAATGAAAGGAGCACTTATGGGGCACGAAACTGTTTTTTTCTCTGCAGCAGATGCGAATGGCAGCGGCGTTTTTCCCCTGTCCATCGCCGTGATGGCGGACATCCACGGGAATGATGCGGCGCTGGAGCGCTGCCTTACTGATGCGGAAAAGAAGGGCATCCGCAATTATCTGTTTCTCGGTGACTACGCCGGGGAACTCGCCCATCCCGAACGGGTGATGCGGCTTCTGTACGGGCTTTCCGACCGGTACTCCTGCCTTTTCATCCGCGGAAACAAAGAAAACTACTGGCTGAATTACCGAAAAGACGGAGAAAAGGGCTGGAAGGAAAAGGACTCCATCACCGGCTGCATGCTGTACAGCTACCGACGCCTTACGGAAGAGGATCTGCATTTTTTCTCCCGCCTGGAGCCGATGCGGCAGATCGTCATCCCGGGTCTTCCGCCTTTTGTTGCCTGCCATGGCTCCCCGAAACGGATCAATCAGAAAATGCTTCCCGACGACCCGGATACGCTTTCTCTCATGGAGGAAAGTCCCTGCTCTCTCATTCTCTGCGCGCATACGCATGTGCAGCGAAAAATCAAGCACCGGGGCGTGACCATCCTCAATCCGGGGTCCGTTGGCGTGCCGCTTTTCCCAGAGGATTCAGCCTGTTCCGGCGGCCGGACGCAGTATCTGATCCTGCATGCAGTTCCGGACTCCTCAGATCCGGCATATGCGGGAAGATGGGAGGAAGAGATGGTGACGCTGGAATACGATGCCGGTCAGGCAATCCGGGAGCTTCATGCCACCGGCCTGTATGACAACGCTCCCATCTGGTGCCGGATCACGGAGCTTCTTCTGCAGGGGTTCCCTCTGTCCCACGGGGCTGTGCTGGGACGGGCCATGCAGCTTTGCGAGAAGGAAACCGGAGCCTGCCGCTGGCCGGACATCCCGGAGATTTTTATGGAAAGGGCGCTGGTGGAACTGGGCGGCAGTCCTGCCGCTTCTTAAGACTAACCGTTTCAGAGGAAGGCGGCCCTGCCGCTTTCTTCATCAAGGGAGCCGCAAAGCTTTGCTTTGCTACGCTCCGGAAAGGGGCCTGGATTACAATGGACGGAACACTGAATCATATGACAACCATTTACATTCAGCAGGATGACCGAATCCTGCTTCTCTACCGCATCGGTTCTTCCGAGGTTGCACCCTGCTGGTGCGGAATCGGCGGGCATTTCGAAAAGGAAGAGCTGAACGACGCAAAAGCCTGCGTGCTTCGGGAACTCTACGAGGAACTGGGCGTTCCGGAAAGCGATCTTCTTCATCTCCGCCTGAAATATGTGACACTGCGGCTGCGTAAGGGACAGATCCGGCAGTTTTATTATTTTTTTGCAGACCTGAAGCCGGGCGCGTCCGTCTGCCTTTCCAGCGATGAGGGCATTCCCAGATGGTTTCATCTGGACGGGCTTTCTGAACTGGAAATGCCCTTCACCGCCAAATACGTCCTGAAACATTATCTGGAAACGGGGCAAAAGGACCAGGACGTCTACTGCGGAACCGCCGAACCGGACGGCGTGAGATTCACACCTCTCCGGGAGTTCAACTGAGAAAATGGAGGCTGGAATGAAAAAGAAATGGCTGATCCTGGGTACCGTCTGCCTCGCTCTGTCCGTTTGTGCCGGCTGCGGAGACTGGGTGGCACGGATGAAAGAAAACTGGGAAATGGCGGCTTCCGAAGCCTTTTCCCAGGCAGAGACAGAAACATGGCAGGAAATGCCCTCTGCTGATTCGATAACGGAAGGCACGATTCCTGCGGACGATACTCTCCCTGCGGAAACTGTACCCGAAACGGAAGGCACGCTCTTACCGGAAGAGCTCGCCGTTTTCGAAAGCTTTCTCAACGACGTGGCGAATAACGGTTTTCTCTGCTGTACCTATGAGGATGTACGGCAGGCCGATCTGAATGAAATTCTGTATAACGGCGCCGGCCTTGAGCAGCAGCCGCTGACAGACGAGCTCAGACAGGCTTATGAAGCGCAGGCAGGAGAGATTTTCACCGATACCATCCGTCTGACCACCGCCCAGATCGACGGGTTTCTTCTGGAAAAAACAGGCTTTGGGTTTTCTGACTTTCAGCCGCCTTCCTGGTGGACGTATCTGGAAGAATATGACATCTGGATGACCCAGCACGGAGACACGAACATGTCGGGTGTCGTCTGTGACAGCGGCCTCCGAAGCGCGGACGGCATGGTCACTCTTTCCTGTCATATCCCCGGTTTCGGGGATGGCGCCAGTGATTCCGCTCTCACGGTCACGCTCAGGGAAACGGAGAACGGGTATCAGTTTGTAAAAAATGAATCAGCAGAAAACACCCTTTCGGAATAGGCGCTGGCCGCAGAAAACTCCGGCCAGCCTGATACCTTCCTTGAGTCGGCTCAAATTGCCGGCTTTTCCTATTCCTTTGCGAAGCGCTGCAGGAATCCGGCGGACAGGCCGCCCAGAGCAATCAGAACTGCAGCGGTGGGAAGAAGGACCAGCCAGGTGCTGCCGGCTGACAGATCGAACAGCAGGCCGTAAACCACCTGCCCGACGGGCTGGGCGCAGGTGGATAGAGCGATCACACAGGCCATGATCTTTCCGGTCAGATGTTCCGGCGTGCTCTCCTGTATCATGGACAGCGCCAGGATGGAAAACATGCTGCAGACCGCCTGTGCGATACAGAAGCAGACAAGCAGGATCAGATATCTGACGCCGGTGGAAAGAGGCAGGAGGAATGCCGCCCCCGCCGGAATCAGAACCGCTCCCACCGCAATTAACAGGCTCTGCAGGCCTTTTTCCCGAAGCCTTCCGGCCAGCATCCCCACCGCCAGCGCTCCGGCGACGGAAGCTCCCCCCATCAGGCTCTCCGCCGCTCCGTAATGATTGGCGGACAGACCCAGCACATTTCTCACCAGAAAGGGCAGGCCCACCACCGCCGTCCCCACGACGAAGAAACTGGCCAGCGCTGCCAAAAGGAGCAGCCGGAACACCTCCGGACGTTTTTTCAGCAGAAAATCCATGCTTTCCCCCAGATCCTGCCGCAGTATCTGCCTGATCTTCTGTCCGCCGGGCCGCTTCTGATGGGAAAGGCGGATGAAGCATTCCAGCAGGGCCGTCAGAAAAAAGCAGGCCGCACACACGGCAAGCACGGGCCGGATGCCGAATGCCGTATAAAAGAGGCTTCCCAGAAAGGGCGTGACCAGTCCGGCGACTGCCTGGATCTGGCTGACCGCCGCATTTCCCTTCAACAGATTTTCTCCCGTCTGCATCTGCGGCACACATGCCTGCACCGTAGGAGATTCAAAGGCTCCGAGAATTCCCAGAACCACCTGCAGGATGCTGATGAGAAGCAGAGACGGTCCCTCCTGACTCATCACATGAAAGCCTCCGGTTTCATGAAGTCCTCCGCTTCCAAGGAATGTGAGAAAAACCGCCGTTCCCGAAAGCGCATCCAGCGCCACCATCATGTTTCTCCGGTTCAGCCGGTCCGCGAGCAGCCCCCCGATGGGCGCAAGGAGCACCTGCGGCACCGTGGCCACTGCCAGAAGCCCGGCAAAAATGGCCGCCGAGCCCGTTCGTTCCAGCACATACATGGAAAGGGCGAACTTCAGCGTATAGTTCCCGATCAGGGAAAAGACCTGCCCCAGCAGAAGCAGGGTAAAATTTCTGTTGAAAAGCTTTTCTTTCATCTATCCCTCCATTTCTTCCGCCCGTCTGAGCAGATCAACACAGCCGGCGCCGCCGCAGCCGTTGTAAGCGCCGCCCCTGCCGGAAGTGCCGCCGGTATCATCATTGCTGCGAAGGCAAGCTGACAGGCAGCGGAAACCAGCAGGACGGACGCCACCACCGCAGCAGGAACCGATTTTTTCACAAACCCGATCCAAATGGAGACCAGCCCCAGATCCGCCGCCATCACCGTACAGACGGCAAGAAAGAAAACCGCTTTTAACACCGCTTCGCCGTCCAGCCGGTCCGCACACAGAGGAAACATTCCTTCCGTCAGAAAGAAAATTCCAAGTACCCCGCAGCCGCACAAAAGCATGGCGCCCGCCGCGTAACCGGAAACCGCAAGCAGCTTCACTCCCATCAGCCGCCGTCCCGGAACCGGCCAGGAAAGAAGCAGCACCGCTCTCCTTCCCCGATATTCCTCCACCACCATCCTGCTTCCCAGAACAGCTGCCAGAATGGCAAAGGCCACCATGGCGAGCACCCCGTTCATGACGCCAAGTCCCTCATAGGTGACAAAAAGCGCCTCTTCGGCATCTGCCGGATCAAAATGGGGAATGGCTGCAAGCAGGTAGAGCATTCCCAGCAGGCAGAGAGCGATGATGCCCGAAGCCAGATGGAAGGGACGCAGATTCCCTTTTGCGGCCTCAAGGCGATGAGCGTTTTCAGGCCGCAGACGTTTCCGCCATTTCTTTTCATCATTCCGGCCGATCAGTCCGTAGATGCTTCCCTGCTCCACCCGCAGGTTCACCTCCTTCACCACCTCCCTTCCTCCAAAGGCCCGTGTCAGTTGTCTGGTTATCACTGTGTCGCTCATCATGACCTCCTCGCTTTCTTTTTAATACCTTTTGAATGTATGTATTATTCCAAAAAATATAGGGCTTCGCCCGTTTACATACCTTTGAAAGGTATGTTTTTTCTCTAAAAAAATGCCCTCTCCATCAATCGGGCTTTTCTTCCATGTTCCGTTACCATTCACCGATACACCGATGAACGGTAACGGCACCTTTTTTCATTCCCGGAATACTTATTCCTCCGCTCTCTTCTCCTCAGCGGCCTCAAATTCCCTGAAATAGCTTTCCGCCAGGCCCAGAATCTCCTCGTCGATGACGGGAAGGCCCATCCGGTCCAGCATCTCCCCGATGAACCGGAACTTATGAAGCATCTGCTCCGCAGGAGCGGGGAAAACGGAAGGAGCAAGCCACAGGCTGGTGAGGATCGGGATCAGCTCGGACAACTCCCTTGCATACTCCGTATGGATCGAGCCGTCCCGGTTCCCCTCCTCGATCAGCCGGTAAAAATACGGCGTCAGCACCCGGCGGTTGGCGTCGATCATGCCCGCCAGCACCCTGGGGTTCTTCAGGATGGGAATGGACTGGATATTCATATCCTGTCTGTCCCGATCGGACTGATTCAGCCGTATCATCTCCCTGATCTTTTCCAGGCCGTTCAGATCATTCCGGCCCATGACGGCCTCAAAGGGGTTGTTTTCCTCAAACATCCGGTCCCCCACCGCATCCATGATTTCCTCCTTGGATTTGAAATGGTGGTAAACCGCTCCCTTGGTCAGCCCGTCCAGCTCGTCCACGATATCCTGGATCGTGGTGTTCTCATAGCCCTTTTCCAGAAACAGCCGCTGGGCGGCGTCCAGAATCCGCTCCACCGTGATCTCCGGATATTTGTTCCGCGCCATTATCAGCCTCTCCTTTCCTGAAAATTCTCAATACATTCTTCTGGTATGTATTGAAGTGTAACATATCGGAGCCGGCCGGTCAAATCTTTTTTATCCGCAGATCTCCAGGATAAATTCCGCACACCGGTCCATTGCCTCCATCGCCGTCTTAAATGGAGACATCTGAAAAACATGCCACATTCCTTCAAATACATCCAGTCTCACCGGTACGCCCGCACGGTGCATATTCTTCTGCAGCCGGGACGAATCGCTCAGCAGCACTTCGTTGTCTCCCACCTGGATATAGGCGGCCGGGAAGCCTGTAAAATCCGCAAAAAGCGGAGAAATATGGGGATCCTGGCAGTCCGCGCCATGCGCATAGTTTTCCGTCATTTCATGCAGATATTCCGCATCCAGAACCGGGTCCACTTCCGCCCTGCTCTCATGGCTCTTTCCCGAAGCCGTCAGGTCCGTCCAGGGAGAAAGCAGCACCAGTCCCCGGGGAAGGAAACGTCCCTGCTCCTTCAGCATCAGCACCAGAGAAAGGGCCAGATTGCCCCCTGCGGAATCCCCCGCAACGATCACATCCGCCGCACCGAAGCCCTGTAGCATCAGATAATCCCATGCTTTCATGGCATCCTGGGGCGCCGCAGGATAAGGGTTCTCCGGCGCAAGCCTGTAATCAAAGCAGAACACGTCCATGGAAGCTGCGGCGGCAAGTTTTGTGGTCAGCGTTCTCGCATAGATGCAGCTTCCCGTGGAATATCCGCCGCCGTGACAGTAAAGAATCACCCGCCTCTTCGTATGCGGACGGCGCACCCGCACCCATTCGCAGTGCATTCCCTCCACTTCCACGGATTCAATATCCATTTCCCGGCTGTTTCCCAGAAGCGCTCCGAAAGAATCCTGAGACTGCCTGTGCTTCTGGATATCCTCATGCTCCACAACACTGTGAACCCTTTTGATCAGCTTCATCAGATTCTGATTCTGCTCCTGCGAACGGCCTGCCTTTACGTCAACCTTTGCTTTCCGAAAAATTGCCATTTTTCTCTCATTCCGCCGCTTCTCAAACAGGTACTTTCCTGTGGTCTGCAGCTTTCTCCTCTCTTTTTTCTGTTCTGCATTTTCCCATTCTGCATCTTTTCCAATCCTATCACAGAAGCCTTTATGCGTAAAGCGGAGAAATTCCCCATATACTTATGAATACAGAGGCATTCCTGAGCAATCCTTTTCCCGTCTCCCGGCGGAATATCCGGGCAAAACCATTTGCAGCCATATTTGCCGGCTCATCCACCTGTCACTTGCGCCATTTTTTAAAACAGCCTATAATTGTATGAAAGAATATATCCCTGCCGCAGCATTTTTTCTGATCAGAGTACCAATAACAGCGATGTACCGCTGTCGGCAGGATTTGAAAGGAAGAAGCATGCCTTTTCAGACAGACTCCATAAAAAAACAGAAAAAAAATATCTCTGCTCCCGGCACGCAGAGAGACTGGTACCGGCTGGATCTGTCCGCTACCGTCTATCCTACCCTGCAGAGGAAAAATTTTTCTTCCGTCTACCGTCTTTCCGTCTTACTGAAAGAACCCATACGTCCCGAGGTCCTTCAGGAAGCCGTGGATATCGCGATGAAGCGCTTTCCCACCTATAAGGTAGCCATTCATAAGGGACTCTTCTGGCGTTATCTGGAACCAAATACACGGCCCGGCCCCTTTGTCAGGCCGGATATTGCCAATCCCTGCATGCCCATGTATTTCAAAGCCGGCAGCCGTTACCTGCTGCGTATCTACTATTACGACCGCAGGATTTCCCTGGAGTGCCATCACAGCCTCGGGGACGGCACCGGCGGAATGTGCGTGCTGCAGACCATCACGGCAGTATACCTGCGCCTGCTCGGGGCAGAGATTTCCAATGGATATTTTGTGCTCGATGTCAATGAGGAGCCTGATCCGGAAGAGCTGGAGGACGCCTACATGCGCTATGCAAACGCACAGGTATGTCCCCCCAGACCGGCAGAAAAAACCTACCGGGTGCGCGGTACGCCGGAACCCTTCCACACCTTCAATATCATCGATGGAATCATGTCGGTCAAAGAGGTGAATGCGGCAGCGAAAAAGTATGGGGCCACCATCACGGAATATCTTAACTCCGTGCTGCTCTATGCCCTTCTGAACAAACAGCTTCAGGACCCGCATATCCGTCTGTACCCCGTCCGGATCGCCCTGCCTGTGAATCTGAGGCGCTTTTTCCCTTCCCGGACGCTGCGCAATTTCATCACCATGGTGTACCCTTCCATCGATCCCCGGCTTGGGAACTATACCTTTGAAGAAATCGTCACGGAAGTGCGGAATTTCATGCGCTATTACATCAATGAAAAATTCTTACGCGGCGACATCACCACAAACGCGGCCACGAAGCGTAATCCCTTCATCCGCATCGTTCCTCTTTTCATCAAGGACATCGTGGTGCGCACTTTTTACCGCCGGGTACAGGACAGAAATTCCTCCGCGGGCCTGACCAACATGGGAGCCCTGAAGGTGCCGGAGGACATGAAGCCTTATATCGAACGTTTTGATATCTACATGGGCCAGCCCTTTTCCTCCCGCACAAACTGCGCTATCGTGAGCTTTGAAGATACCCTCACCGTCAATTTTGCAAGCTGCATCATTGAAGCGGATGTGGAACGACTGTTTTTCAGAAAGCTGGTGGAGGACGGTATCCAGGTAAAAATAGAAAGCAACCGAACTTTTCACGAAGAGTAAGAACAGCCTTTAAAAAAGCCGGCCCTGTGCGCTGCCGGCGGAATGGAGCAAATATGTCATATTGTGTCAATTGCGGCGTTAAGCTGGACGATTCCCTTGACCGCTGCCCCTTATGCAACACGCCGGTCATCAATCCCAATGAGGTTACTCATCAGGCAGCGGTTCCTCCGTTTCCGAAGGAACGCGGACAGGTAGAGCCTGTCAAAAACAGGGATGTGATCCTTCTCTACTCCCTGGTTCTGATCGCCGCCTCCGTTTCCTGCGGCCTGCTGAATTTTTTTGTTTTTAACTCCACCCTCTGGTCTCTGTACATCATCGGAGCCTGCGTCATCCTCTGGGTTGCCGCCATCCCCGTTTTCATGTACACCAGACTGTCCATCTATTTTTCTCTGCTGCTGGACGGCCTTGCGGTCAGTCTCTATGAGTATCTGATTACCTTCAACACACCCTCAACGGAATGGTTTCTCTCGCTCGCGCTGCCGATCACGGCCATCGCTACAGCACTCGCCATTCTCACCGCCTTTTTAAACCGTCATGTTTCCTCTTCCTTCCTGGCTATGGCGCTGTATGTTTTCGTGGAAATCGCCATCCTCTGTGTGGCGATCGAACTGCTTGTCCGGAATTTCCTCACCATGCCTCTGCTGCTCACCTGGTCTGCCGTCGTTCTCACCGCCTGCGCCATCATCGCCGCAGCACTGATCACGATCATTTCCAGAAAGCGTCTGCGGAACGCGGTCAGACGGCGCCTGCACTTCTGACAGGCAGCCGTCTTTCGCCAGGCGATTGCCTGCGCGCTAAGTGCGCATCCACAGCGGAGCGTCTTTTTTCATACGATAAGAAATAAAATTTCATATCATATAAAAAAGAATCCCGCTTGCGGGATTCTCCCGGCAATC
>ERZ894229.593-NODE-593-length-27894-cov-28.0316_pt1 | contig 27894 bp, 18 predicted proteins | sample MGYA00380295_ERZ894229 | MGnify/ENA primary metagenome ERZ894229 (study PRJEB32331, sample SAMN06328479) | human gut metagenome | biome: human gut microbiome; feature: stool | host: Homo sapiens | collected 2014-09-17 ... | reverse complement strand
CGAGCGCGCTGGAAGAGCTGTATAACCTGCTGAGCGGCCTGGTGGAGGACGACTTTACGAGCGACAGCTGGGCGGCATTTGCCGGCGCAATGGCGCAGGCAGCGGAAGTGATCGCAGACGGCGAGCCGCTGGAAGCGGATGTCACGAAGGCATACGACGGCCTGCTGAACGCAGCGGAGGGCCTGGTGCGTGCCTCCGACCTCAGCAGCCTGAACGGCTTGATCGGGAAGGCGGAAGCGGTTGCGGCGGAGATCGCAGAGGGCAAGTATCTGCCGGACGGCCAGGAGGCCTTCCAGGCGGCGCTCGATGCAGCAAAGGCGCTGACGAAGGACGACGCGCAGGCGACGATCGACGCGGCGGCACAGACGCTGACCGAGGCCATGGCAGCGCTCCGCAAGAAGGCGGACAAGACCGAGCTGGAAGCTCTGCTGAACGAGCTCGAAGCACTGGATGCTTCCGACTACACAGCGACGAGCTATGCAGCGGTTGCAGCTTCGATTGCGAACCTGAAGACCCTGCTCGCGGACGAGACCCTCGACGCAGAAGAGGGCCAGGTTGTTGTGGATAACGCGGTCGCACAGGCGCGCGCAGCAAAGGCCAACTTGGTCGAAGTGAGCAACGGCGGTTCGAACGCCGGCAGCTCCAGCGGCAGCACGTCCGCGAACATTGGCAATGCGTACGGCGCAGCGGGCGTTGTCTCCGCAGGCCAGAGCGTGGCGGCGAACGCCTATGTGGTTTCCGACACGACGGTCAACTTCACGCTGAAGCACGGCCAGGCGTATTGCTTCAAGATGACGGTGGTCAACGGCAACGCTATGACGCCGAGCTTCACGGTCGGCAACGGCGATGTGCTGAAGACGCAGTTCGTGGCGAAGATCGGCAACGACTACTACTACAGAGTCTATGCCATCGGCACGCCGGGCCAGAGCACGGGCGTTTACACCACCCTGCCGGGCCAGAACGCTACGAAGCATTGTGCTGTAACCATTGGCTAATCGAAAATAAAAGGGAAGACTTCTTCCCGATAAACTGCAAGGACCCAGCCCCGGGAGTTCCCAGGGTTGGGGCTTTTTGTGTTTGTAGAATATGTTACAACGGTTTTCGCTCGATAGAGGGAAATGCCTGCACGGTTTATTCTGTGTTGGCAAAGGGATTCTCAGGAATAAATAGGAAATGTAAAGGATCTAAAAAGGTAAATATAAACGCGAAATTCGTAGGACAGAGATTCAAATTAGGTAGAAACTTAACGAAAACAGACAGAACAAAGAGAAAAAAATATTTAAAATTTATAGATTGGGTATATCTTTTTATGATCTTTTATGCTATACTAGACACGAACTACCCGTAAAGAGGAAAAATCCTTTTGTTCGGACAAACTGGTTAGAAAATGAAATGGAGGTAACATCATGCAAAAGACCAAAAAGAGCAGAGCGATTCTATCGGGTATATCTGTATTGCTGGTTCTGTGCCTATTGGCGGGAGGAACAATGGCATGGTTCACAGATACGGAAAAGGTAAACACGAATTTTGCAGCCGGCATATTGGACATCAGTGTAAAGCCGGGCGAAGCCGCGTCCACAGATTTGACCTTTGATAATCTCCGCCCGATGCAGTTTGAAAACTTCGAAAAGGAACTGGCGGGCAATGGTTCTGACAAATGGACCAACGATGTCACGCAGGACAACACCACGGGCGTATATCCTGGCGATTATAAAGAGCCTGTCCCGGCCTACTTTAAGCCGGTCGTCATCACAAACGACGGCACCCTGCCCACCAAGGTGCAGATTTCCCTGGAATTGGGCGAAGGCTGTGCAGACGGAGAGCCGGCTCTGACCGAGGATGGCTTCACCATCACCCAGGGCAAGACGGAGGCATGTGACAACGGCCTGAAGGAAGCCCTCAAGGTGTTTGTCTATTATAATAGAAACGACCCGAACTCCGGTGCCTGGACGCAGGTTGCGGATGTCAACCTGAACACGGATTATGCAGGCGCGGACGATGGGGCTCGCGATACATACACAACCGTGATGATCCCGGCGGGCGAAAGCGTGCGCTATGTGATCGCGGGCTATCTGCCGGAGAATGCCGGCAACGCCTACCAGGGCCAGCACTACCACGGCAAGCTTGTCCTGAACGCCTATCAGATGGATACGACCGATGGCGGCGATCCGGATAACATTGAGATTAATGAAGTGAATAAGGACCTGCTGCAGGATCTGTATGATAAATTGAGCATACTGCTCCCGCTGGAAGGAAATTTCCTCCCTGACACATGGCAGGACTTTGTAAATGCCATGAACCAGGCCAAGGACGTGCTGGACAATGCGGATGCGACCGCCGATGAGATTGCGAACGCATTTGAGAAATTGATGGACAGCAGTGTGAACTTGGTGATGGAACAGAGCCCGGATGAGAATCTGGCCTATATCATCGAAAAGGCAGAATCCATTGTACCTGCTGTTGACGCGGGCCAATATGAAGAAGCCGGTATAGAGGAATTCCGCGCGGCGCTTGCCAGAGCGAAAGAAGTCCAGGCGGATCCGAGCGCTTCTTATTCCGATATTCAGGAAGCTACCTACAATCTGAATGAGGCAATGATGAACCTGCGCCTGAAGGACAACACCAATGGCATCACCACGTTTGCGGCGAATACGGCCGACCCGATGGATGTACAGGTTGCCCTGTTCCTGACGCAGTATGTGGCAGAGAGAGATAATCTCAATGCAGTGGATACAGCGGAAGCATTCTTTGGCTTCTTGGGATAAGAAGTAGAGAATCCACAAGGATTGCACGGATTTCGTCTGAAGTCCGGCACGAGTGAGCATTTCTTGCAAATCGAGGCCCCCGGCATATGCCGGGGGCCTTCTTGCGTCCATCTGGAAAAGCACGTATAATAGAACCCAAGAATCCAAGAAAAAAGGAGAAATATTCCATGCCTGCTATCCAAATGGTTGAAGTCTTTCCCGAACAGGTGGACGAGCTGGCCACTTTGGCAAAGCCCATCTGGACCGATCATTTTACCCCCATCATTGGCGCGGAGCAGACCGCCTACATGATTGAAAAATTCCAGTCGGCCCCGGCCATGCGCGCACAGATGGCAAACGAAGGGTATCACTACTATTTCTTCTTATACGACGGCCAGAAGGCCGGGTACACCGGCATCCGCCGCGACGGGGACAGCCTGTTCCTCAGCAAAATCTATGTGGAAAAATCCTTCCGGCGCAAGGGGATTGCATCCCACGGCATCGCCTTTATGACCGACCTCTGCCGCCGCGAGGGATTGCGGAAAATTTGGCTCACGGTCAATAAACACAACGACGGGTCCATCGCCTGCTACCGGTCGCGGGGCTTTACCGTCGCCTATCCGCTCGTGACGGACATCGGCAACGGCTTTGTGATGGACGACTATGTGATGGAAAAATGGGTTGCGCCCCGCACCCTCCTGTATGTGGATACCTGCCTGCGCACGGGCAGCCGGACGCGCGAACTGGCGGACGCGTTCCTCAACGCCTATCGGAAGGCGCATCCCCAGGATACCGTCGATGTGGTCCGCTTGGCAGAGGCGGACATCCATTGCATCCGCGGCGAAGAGCTGGAACGCCGGGAGGCGCTCAAGAGTCAAGGCAAGATCGACGCGCCGGAGTTCGCCGAGGCCCGCCGGTTCGCCGCGGCGGACGGCATCGTGGTCGCCGCGCCCATGTGGGAGCTGAGCTTCCCGGCCATCCTGAAAGCGTATATCGAGACGGTATCCGTGCCGGGAATCACGTTCCGCTATGGCGAGGGCGATACCGGCTGCATCGGGTGCTGCAAGGCGAGCCGTTTGCTCTATCTGACCACCCGGGGCGGCCTCTATACCGGGGCGGCGTCCGGTTTGGAGTTGGGCGAAAAAGAGATGAAGGCCCTCTCGCAGTTCTTCGGCATCCCGGGCTTCGATTGCCTCTTTGCAGAGGGGACGGACCTTCTCCCGCCGGAAGAGGTCGCAGAGCGGATGGAGCAGGCGAAGAGCGCGGCGGCGCAGATGGCAAGGGTATGGTGAGCGGATGGATTTTGTAACGATACTTTCAGAACAGTTCCACCTCAAAAATTGGCAGGTGGAAAAGGTCATAGAGTTGATCGACGAGGGAAATACCATCCCGTTTATCGCGCGGTACCGCAAGGAGGCCCACGGTTCCCTGGACGACCAGACGCTGCGCGAAATTGCGGAGCGCCTGGAATACCTGCGCGGGTTGGAGAAACGCCGCCAGGAGGTGGCCAGTCTCATCACGGCCGCGGGCAGCATGACCGAGGAGATCGCCGCGGCCCTGGACGGCGCTTCGACCCTGTCGGAGATTGAGGACATTTACCGCCCCTTCCGGCCGAAGCGCAAGACGCGCGCGTCCGTGGCGCGGCAGAAGGGCTTGGAGCCCCTCGCGCAGGAAATCTACAAACAGGACCCAAAGGCTTCCTACCCCATCGACCTGGCGGAAGCCTACGTCAACCCCGAATTGGGCGTGGAGACGCCGGAGGACGCGCTTGCGGGCGCAAAGGACATCATCGCGGAGTGGATTTCGGACGACGCCGGGATCCGCAAGCGTTTGCGCGTGGTGACGATGGCGCAGGGCGAGCTGGTCAGCAAGGCCGCCAAGCCGGAGGAGGAATCCGTCTATGAGCCGTACTACGACTTCCGGCAGCCCCTGCGGCAGCTGGCGGGGCACCGCGTCCTGGCGGCCGACCGCGGCGAACGCGAGGGCTTCTTGAAGGTGAGCGTGGCGCTGGACCCGGCGCGCGGGCTGAACATCGTGTATTCGGTCGCGGTCAAGGAGGGGTCCCCCTGCACGGACACGGTGCGCGAGGCGGCCGAGGACGCTTACAGCCGCCTGATTTTCCCCGCGATCGAGCGGGAGGTGCGCAACACCCTGACGGAAAACGCGGACGAAGCCGCGATCAAGGTCTTTTCCGTCAACCTGCGCCAGCTCTTGATGCAGCCGCCGGTCAAGGGGCGCGTGGCGATGGGCCTGGACCCCGGCTACCGCACGGGCTGCAAAGTGGCGGTGGTGGATGCGACCGGCCGCGTGCTGGATACGGGCGTGATCTATCCCACGCATTCCAAGGCGAAGGTCGAGGAGGCGAAGAAGACCGTCTCCGAGTTGATCCGCAAGCACGGGGTGCAGGTGATCGCCATCGGCAACGGTACGGCCAGCAAGGAGACCGAAATCTTTGCCGCGGAAGTGATCCACGAGCTGGGCGCCGGGGTTTCATACATGGTGGTGAGCGAGGCGGGCGCGTCCGTCTATTCCGCCAGCAAGCTGGCCGCCCAGGAGTTCCCGGATTTCGACGTGACCCTGCGCAGCGCGGTTTCCATCGCGCGGCGCTTGCAGGACCCGCTCGCGGAGCTGGTCAAGATCGACCCGAAGGCGATCGGCGTGGGGCAGTACCAGCACGATATGCCGCCCAAGCGCTTAAACGAGGCGCTCTCCGGCGTGGTGGAGGATTGCGTGAACACCGTGGGCGTGGACTTGAACACGGCGTCCCCGGCCCTGCTGGAAAAGGTTTCCGGCGTATCGTCCGCCGTATCGAAGAACATTGTGAAGTACCGCGAGGAGAACGGCGCATTCCAAAGCCGGTCGGAGCTCAAGAAGGTGCCGAAGCTCGGCCCCAAGGCGTTTGAGCAGTGCGCGGGCTTCCTGCGCGTGAGCGAGAGCAAAAACGTGTTGGACAATACCGCCGTGCACCCGGAGAGCTATGCGGTGGCGAAGGCCCTCTTGGAGCGCTGTGGCTTCACGTTGGAGGATGTGCGCGCGGGAAGGCTGGACGGCCTGCGGGATAAGGTGGCACAGGCCAGCGAGGAGACACTTGCCAAACAGCTGGACACCGGCGTCCCGACCCTGCGGGACATCGTCACGGAGCTGCTGCGTCCCGGGCGCGACCCGCGTGACGAGCTGCCGCCGCCCCTGCTGCGCACGGACGTGCTGAGCATGGAGGACCTCAAGCCCGGCATGGAGCTGATGGGAACCGTGCGCAACGTGATCGATTTCGGCGCGTTCATCGACATCGGGGTGCACCAGGACGGCCTGGTACACATCTCCCAGATCAGCGACCGGTACATCAAACACCCCAGCGAGGTGCTCAAGGTCGGCGACATTGTGAAGGTCTGGGTGCTCTCCGTAGACACCAAAAAGAAGCGCATTTCCCTCACCATGCGGACCTCCGGTCAGGACGCGCCTACGGCGAGAGCCACGTAAGCGAAGCGGAATCCTGATATTTCCCGCTCCACGGGGACGCACAGCGTCATTTCGCGGACGCACAGCGTCATTTCGCGCCTCCGGCGAGGGCCACGGAAGCGAAGCGGAATCGTGATATTTCTTACTCCACGGGGGACGCTCTAAGAAAGCCAACAGGGATTCGTTCCCGCTCCACAGGGGGCGTTCGAAAAAGGCAGGCGGGATTTATGTTTCGCCCCACAGAAGTGCCCGGAACAAGCCAACCTCTTTGCAAGACAGAAAGCAAATCATGGGAACAGCCCATCCTTATTTTTAAACTGCTTTTGCACAAAGAGACTTTTTTGCAGAGCAGCATATACGATAATCCTGGACAAATGATGAAAGGGAGTTGCCACTATGGAATTCTTTCAGCCCTACGTGAATATGTTCCGCAACTATATAAACTTTTCCGGCCGTACCCGCCGCAGGGATTTCTGGATGGCCGTCCTCGTCAACTTCGTCATTACGTTGATCCTGAGCATCCTCACCAGGTTCCTTTCCGTTTTCGGTGTGGTCCAGACGATTTATGGGTTGGCTATTTTGCTCCCGTTCCTCGCTCTCTGGGCAAGGCGGCTGCACGACATCAACATGAGCGCCTGGTTCCTGCTGTTGAACCTGATCCCCGGCATTGGTTCGATCATCCTGCTCGTGTTTGCCTGCATGGACAGCCAGCCCGGTTCCAACCAGTATGGCCCCAATCCCAAAGGGATGTATTGATAGAGAGAAGAAAAGAAATGCGCCCGGAACCTCCAAAAGGGAGGCTCCGGGCGCACGTTTTTGCTCGGGAAGGGGTCATACGGTTCCTTCCCCGTCCGGTTCGGGCTGGGTGACGTCCACCAGCTCCGCCAACTGTTCGGCGGAGAGCTCCTTCTGGAAGCGGTCGTGGATCGTCAGGTTGTATTCCGCCTGGCCGTTGTCCAGATTGCCCGCATAGAAGGAGACCGAAACCAGGGAGAGGTTGCCGGTGTCCAACCGGTCGGAGATCGCTTTGCAGCGCTGTGCAAACGCCTGGGCGTCCGCGTCCTGCCCCACCAGCCGGACGTCGATGTGGACGTCGTCGTAGGCGCGCAGGTCCTGGTAGGTCTGCGGGAGGTCCCGGCTGCCGCCGTTCAGCGAGACGTGGACCGAGAGGGAAGAAATCTCCTGCGTCCCCTGGAGCTGCTCATAGCATTGGTCGCTGATCTGCTGGGAGATGGATGCCTCCGCCTCATAGCGGCCCTCGCCGTATTCATAGACGACCGAACCCGCGGAGAGCAGCAGGCTGCTGCCGATGACGCACAGGCAGAAGAACCCGCTGAGGAAGTCGTATTTGAGTTTGTCCTTGCGGAACAGGAAATTGCTTGCAAGCACCTCCACGCCCAGGAGGATCAACAGCACCGGCGACCACTTTGCGGCGGTAAAGAGCATCTCCATGTTGTGGAACAGCAGGAAGAGGAGCACCAGCACGCCGCAGGCGATGAGGGCGACCCCCATCGTGAAGCTCCCCACCCGGCGCACGCGCTGGGGTTTTTGCAGCGGCTGGGGGCCGGGGGCCGCGTGCTCTGTGTAGCCGGCAGGTTCCGGGGAGGGGGTCTTTTCGGTCTCCCAGCCGGCGGCGGTATCCCCAGCGGAAGGCTGCGGGATGCCGGAAGAAATGTCCATCCAGGTCTCATTTTGTATCATGGTCGTCGCCTCCATATTCCACATAGTCCTGATCGTCCTGCTCGTGGACCGTATACTTCTTTTTGCCGCCGGTCACCAGGTAGATGCCCAGCAGGATGATGGCGGTTGCCACGAGGATCGTCGGCAGGCTGTTGATGAGATGGTACAGCCAGGGCATGATCTCCGAAAGCTGGTACAGATAGGGGCCGACGATGTTCTGGAACAGGATCCACGCGCCAAAGAAGATGCAGATGATGCCGACCAGCAGGTGGCGCCGCTTCAAGACCACCTTCCAGTCCTTGTTCAGAAGGCCGTCCATGTCAAACAGGAAGTGATCCTCCCGCGCCATGCGCTCTTCATAGGGGACGTTGCGCAGGTTCATGGCGTCGAAGAAGGAATAGAACCAGATGACCGGCAGCAGGATCAGCAGGAACGAGAGGTTCAAAAAGCCGGACAGGGCGATGGTCAAACAGAAGAGCAGCATCAGGGAGGCGCCCTTTTTCATCAATCCCAGGTACATGTGGCCCGCACCCGGGAACAACGAGAACACAAAGGTCCAAAAACTACTTTTTTTCATTGCCGGAATCTCCTTTCAAGGTGAAGCTTTGGAAAAATTGTTGGATGCCGTCCGTCATCCGGTCTCCGATCTCCCTGGTTTTATCGGAAAATTGCTGCGAAAAGGAGGTCAGGTTTTGGAAGGGGTCCGGCGTATGGGAACTGGTTGGCACGGTGAACACGCCGCCCAGCCATAAGAGCATGGTGAGGCAGGCCGCGACGCCCGCCGCCACGTAGCGGTTGAAGAACAGCTGCACGGCGCGCTGCCGGATGCTGCGCATCACGGAGGGCCGCAGCGTTTCCGGGGCGGGAAGCAGCTCGTCCTCGCAGAGGCGCGCGGTGTAGCGCTCGGTGCAGTGGTCGCAGAAGGCCAGGTGCTCCGCGATTTCCAGCCGGGCGAGCTCATCCGGCTCCCCATGCAGCAGGTCGTCAAACGCGCGGCCGGTCAGATGGCCGTCTTGGTCGAAATAGGGTTTCATCGGTCAAGCTCCTTTCCCAGCTGCTCGCGCAGAATTTGTTTCGCGCGGTAGAGCTGTGTCTGTACGGTTTTTTTCGGCCGGTTGAGCCGCTTTGCGATGTCCTCAACCGGTTTTTCCTCCAAAAAGTAGAGGATGGAAACCTTGTGGTAGGGCTCCGGCAGCGCCCGGATGCGTTCCTGGATGTGGGCTTCGCCCTCCTCCGCGAGGAACGCTTCTTCGGGGCTGCCTTGGGCCGGCAAAGCGTCCAGAGCCTCTTCGCCCGGGGCGCTGACGCGCCGCGCATAGGCGCTTTTTAAATGATCCTTTGCCTTGTTCGCCGCAATGCGGCAGATCCAAGGTTTGTAGTGTTCGGGCGGGCAGCGGTCAATGCTGCGGTAGGCGGCGAGGAACGTCTCTTGCGCGAGGTTCTGCGCCTCCTGATAGTCCCGCACCATCTGGAAACAGACGGTAAACACGAGCTTCTCGTATTGCCCGACAAATTCGGAAAACGATTCATTTGTCATAACTGCCCGTGTCCACCCCCTCCATCCGCATGTGCTTCACGGCCGTTCACTTGATAAAACGAGGTTCCCATCGGGATGACTTCAAACGATTAAAAAAATTTTTTATTTGGCGGCAGGCGCCCTGCGGTATAGGTCCGGCCGTCTATTTTTCATCGGTATGGGCCTCGAAAGGGAAAGAAATCCGATTTTATAAGGGAATTGATCGAAATAGATACAATTTATTTGTAAATAAGAGATATAGAAATCAAACGCATAGCGTGATAAAATGTTAATAGAAATTTATAGATCGTTTTGTTGAAATATGAATATTATTGGCGTGGATATGGAAATGGAGGAAACCCTCCACCCATTTTGCAGAGGGAGATTCCACAGGCCCCATGCGTGGGCCGCCAAGTGGGTCCAGAAGACGTATATAGCGTGGCAACACAGGGATTTGAGGAGACTGGGGGTTGGATTATGGAGAAAGGGAAGAAGCTTTTTTCCATCCTGTTCCGTGTATTGAGTACCTTGTTTGTAGCCGGGGCAAGCTATGTTGCGCTGGCGGGGACGTTCGGAATCGGGAAGGTCTGGCGGTGTGTGCTGCTCCTGTTGGCCTGGGCCTTGCTCAACGAAGATGCGATTCGCCTCCTTTGGAATCACTGGAGAAAGGGGACGGCATTGGATTGGCAGACGCCCACGATGGTGCCTCTACTCATTGCTGCGTTCGCCTATGTGGTGTGCTGCGTGGCAATCGGTATATCTGGATAAAAACGACTCCCAAAAGGCAGATACGTAAAAAAGGAACTTCTTTTCCAAGGGGAGAGAAGTTCCTTTTTGCTTGCTTATTCCGCGGGGCTGATCGCGTCGATCGCCCGAAGCTCTTCCTCGGTAAAGGAGGTGTGGCCGACGATCTCCAGGTTTTCCAGAATCTGTTCCGGCTTGGAAGCGCCGATCAGCACGCTGGTCACTTCGCCGTCGCGCAGCACCCAGCTCAGGGCCATCTGCGCCAGGGTCTGGCCGCGGTTTTTGGCCAGCTCGTTCAATGCGGTGATCTGCGCGAGCTTTTCCGGCGTGAGCTGGTCCGCGTGCAGGAAGCGCCCGTCCGTCTTGATGCGGCTGTCCTCCGGGATGCCTTTCAGGTACTTGTCCGTCAAAAGCCCCTGCGCCAGCGGGCTGAACGCGATGATGCCGCAGCCGTTCTGCGCGGTAAAGGATTTTACGCCGTCCGTCTCAATGTGGCGGTCAAAGATCGAATAGCGGGTTTGGTGGATGATGAACGGGCATTTGAGCTCCTTGAGGATCTCCATCGCCTGCCGGGTGTGTTCCAGGTCGTAGCGGGAAATCCCGGCGTACAGCGCCTTCCCGCTCTTGACCGCCGTGTCCAGCGCCATCATGCTTTCCTCCAAGGGGGTGTTGGGGTCCATGCGGTGGTGGTAGAAGATGTCCACATAGTCCACCCCCATGCGCTTGAGGCTCTGGTCCAGGCTGGCGAGCAGGTATTTCCGGCTGCCCCAGTCCCCGTAAGGACCGTCCCACATGGTGTAGCCCGCCTTGGTGCTGATGACCAGCTCGTCGCGGTAGGCGTGCAGCTCTTCCCGCAGGATGCGGCCGAAGTTGCGCTCGGCGCTGCCCGGCTCCGGGCCGTAGTTGTTGGCGAGGTCAAAATGGGTGATGCCGTGGTCAAACGCCGTGAAACACATGGCCTTCATGTTCTCGTAGTTGCCGTTGGAACCGAAATTATGCCAGAGGCCCAGGGAGAGCGCGGGCAATTTCAGCCCGCTGTTGCCGCTGCGGTGGTAGGTCATCGTGGCATACCGGGTATTACTAGCGGTATAAGACATGCAAAATCCTCCTATTTATTTTATTAAGTGAGCCACTTGCTTTTTCAAGAAGCAAAACTTTCAACAACGGATTGTTGAAACAGTGGAAAACATTACGAAACGTAATGAACTGCGCGCATAGAACGGCGGGATTATTCGTCCAGCGGGTGGAACGCCAGGCCGGTGAGCAGCTTGGGATAGAACCAGGTGGACTTCTGCGGCATGGTCTCCCCGGCGTCCGCAACCTCGCGGATCTCTTTGACGCGGGCCGGATTGACAAAAAGGACGCATTGGCTTTCCCCGGAACGCGCCGATGCCAGGGCCTCGGAAAAATGGCGCGTATAGGTGAGGTTTTCCTGCTTGGCGAGGCTTTCCGCGCCGATGCCCAGCATCCCCTCCAGGATGACCTTGTGCAAAAGGGAGACGTTCAGGTTCCGCGTGGCCGGGCTTTGCTCCGGGCAGAGCCGGTCCATCAGCGTTTCGTCTTTTAAGAGCAGCAGATGCCAGGTTTTGCCGCCGGAATAGTAGGCAAACGCCTTTTTCGCCTGCCGGTGGAGCGCATCCATGTTGGTCTCGATGTATTCCGGAGGGGTGTCCATCTCATACACTTGGAAATAGGCCTCGCACTGCTTGAGCAGGGCCGCTTCGTCGAAGTGTTCCAACCCATGCACCAGCCGGTGGATCGGCAGCACGGCCAGCCCCGCGCTGTGGAGGTCCGCCAGGCCGGTCAGGATGAATTCCCCGCCGGGCAGCCCCTGTTCGCGGCGCCAGTTGCGGAAATGCAGCGCCGTCTCGTAGCGGTGATGCCCATCCGCTATGTAGATGCGCCGGTCCCGGAAATCCTCGCACAGTGCGCCGAGGACCACCCGGTCGTTGACCACCCAAAGCCGGTGCGTGACCCCATCCAGGGTGCAGGTGTAGCGCGGCGTATCCATGGAAAGGCGCTCGATGCGCTCGCGCGTCTCGCGCTTTGGGTCCTCGTACAGGCCGTATACGGGGCTGATGTTGCAGCCCGTGGCCTGCATCAGCTGGAAGCGGTCGCGCTTTGCCGCGTCGAGCGTATTCTCATGGGGCAGGACGACGTTTTCCGAAAAATCGGAGAGCCTCATGCGGCACAAAAGGAGCTTGTTGCGCAGGGTTTCCCCGCGGACGGAAAACTCCTGTTCATAAATGAACATGGCCGGGGCGGAATCCCGCTTGAGGATTCCCTGCTGGGTCCAGGCGCTCAACAGGTCCGCCGCTTGCGGGTAAGAATCCGGGACTTCCAGGTGCATACTGTTGTACGGGCTGCGCGCCAGATAGGTTTCCCGGTCGCCCGGGGCGAGCACATCATAGGGAGGGCAGACGAGGTTTTCCAGGCTGCCGGCTTTTGCCGTATAGCGCAGGGCGCGCAGGGGTGCGATTTCTGCCATGGAGACCACCTTTCCGGCTTCGGAAAGAAGCCATTTGATTTCAATAAACAAATTTTGCCCGGAATGCGGAAAAAGTCCCCGCCGGACGGTGACAGAATTTGGCTTGCGGCCGTTCGCATAGAAGGGCGTTTCTTTTCTAATTATAGGAAGGAGCGGTTTGTTTGTCAAAACGATCGCGAAAAATGCGCCCTGCCGGAACCAGCAAAACCCTTTGGAAGAAACAGCGCTGTGGTATAGAAAAACAACCTGCTGTATCCGTTTTTTGATACTACAGATTGTTTTAACATATAAAAATACGGATTGTATTGTTTGCTTTTGACGGCGGGTACAACCCATGGCGGCAATTTTGGCATCCCTTCCCCATAGGTGCATGGAAAACGGGAATGTAAAATCAGACTCCACAGAGAAACGCCCGCATACCCGTTAAAAGCAAATTGCGGAAGACGCCCGTCTAGCTCACGTGGGGGACGGGATGGTCATCGCGGCGGAACAGCAGGCTGACGCACCAAAGGGCGCACAGAGCGATCACCACATAGATGATTCGGCTGATAATGCCGGCCTGTCCACCACCGATCCAGGCCACGAGGTCAAATTGGAAAAGGCCAACCAGGCCCCAGTTGATGCCGCCGATAATCAGCAGCGTCAATGCGATTTTATCCAACATATGCTTTCTCTCCTTTGGCCCGTCGGGGCCTTTAACTTTTGCGGATAAATCCGCTTGTCCCCATTTTTCCCGTTTCGAAGGGAAATATACAGCGCGCGTATCCGTTAGACGGCAAAATATCCCTTCTTTAGCCAATTTTTAACAAAATAAAACCCGCTCTTAATATTGGGAGCTTATACTCTTGCCGTAAAAAACAAACTGGTTCAAGGAAAGAAGGAAAATCATTATGAAAAAGGCAATGGCGTTTTGCCTCGCAGCGCTGATGGCGGCTGGTATGACGACCTCCGCATTTGCAGCGGCAAAAGACGTGAACCCCGGCAGTGTCATTTTCGATCAGGATTCCTTTATCAATGGCAAAGCCAGCGTAGAACTGGAATATGACGCTGTGGCGGAGCCGACCTATACCATTACCATCCCGATGGGCGTACAGCTCGTCAAGGGCGGCACAACCTCCACGTTCAAGGCGGAAGGCATCTCGAATTTGAACGGCGGCAAGATTGTGCTCTCGATTACCAGCACCCGCAAGTCCGGCATGCCGGATGACTGCCCGGATTTCGCGCTCTATCGCGGCCACAACTATGTGCCGTATGAGGTGCAGGGCTTCTATAAGGACGGTACATCCCACTTTGTCAGCGAACTCAATAAAGAAGTGATGTCCTTTGATGAGGACGGCGAGTACCGCTACAGAGTCATCCCGTCCAAGATCATCCCGGTGACCGGCACCTATTGGGGCAACATCACCTTCCAGTTCGATATCGTCGGCGCAGAGTCGTGAAGGACGGCGTGCCCATCCGGCGGAAGTTACCTTTGAGGTGGCTGCCGAGTCATCTTGTTTGCAACTCTATCTACGATAAACAACCATTTCCCAAAGGAAAAGGCAGTTGTGCATTTGCACAGCTGCCTTTTCGACGTTTCCGTGAGATTTTGGGGCGGACTTCTTTGGGCTTTTTCGGGAGGAGTACCGGCCGGCCGCTTCCCGCTCCGCCGCCACACGAAAGGGCGGGCGGCGTTGGACCATTTGAGAAATACCTCTCAAATGTATTTCCCGGCAAGGAAAAACGGCCCCGTTCAAAAAAGTCCGGCGCCGGATGAGTTTTATATGGACATTTGTTGCAGAAATATGGATTATTGTTTTAATTTCTTGTAAGCATAAAAAGAACGCTACGCAAATGATAGTATAAAAATAATGGCACAAAGATTTATTTTTTAGGTATTTCACCGTAAATATCTGTTCCATAGAGATTTTCTGGCGTTGTGAAAATGGTCCAGCAGCCATTTTTACATAAAGTACACAGGAACGAATCCTGTATAAGAAGGAGAGAAAAACGTGAAGAGAGTAAAAGCACTGGTAAGTCTTCTGCTCTGCGCAGCGCTGATGGCGCCGGCGACAACCTCCGCTTTTGCAGCGGCGGACTACACCGCGCAGCCCCAAAGCGCCGCCCACCTGACGGCTTTGTCCTCTGCGGCCTCAGGCGTCCTGCAGAAGGTCCTTTCCGTACCGGCCACCGAGCAAACACAGGCGGCGGGCGAAACAGCGGAAAGCGCCAGAGACAAAGAGGAAACCCTGAAGGCACAGGAGGAAGCCGCCGCAGGGAAGCTGCCCCCGCAGATGGGATGGTCGACCTGGAACTTCTTCCGCGAGAAAATCAACGAAGAAAAGGCGATGGATGCGGCCAAAGCCTTGGTAAACACCAATCTAAACGATCACGGATACGTGTATTTCAATTTGGACGACTGCTGGCAGTCCAATATGCGCGACGAAAACGGCCGGATGCAGTTTGACCTCACGGGCTTCCCGAGCGGCCCGGATTCATCAAGCAGGTTAACGCGCTCGACCCGGAGAACCCGCTCAAGGTAGGCGTATACAGCTCCTGCGGCGACCTCACCTGCGAGGATATGCCCGGTGCGGCGGGGAATGAAGAACTGGACGCCCAGACCTTTGCGGAGTGGGGCGTCGAATACCTGAAGTATGACTATTGCCATGTGGTCGATATGGGGTCCGATATCGGCTACACCAGCTATACAAAGGCGCCGGATGTGGACTACATCACGGTCGCAAAGGCGGGCACGCCGGAGGGCGAACAGCTCCAGGCGGAGGACGCCATTCTGGAGGGGAACGCCGCTGTGGTCAACGGGGGCGGCTGCTACGGCACCGGCTACGTGACCGGCCTGAGCGCAAACGGCGGTTCCATCACCTTCCACAAGACGGTGGACGAGCCGGGGCAGTACGTCCTGACCATCGGCTTTAAGAAGACCGCCTCCACCACGTCCAAGTATGCGCAGATCGAGGTCAATGGGGAGCGCACCTATGAGACGACGATCGCGCGCACCAGCGGCTGGAGCAACACCGGCCGCCAGCAGGTCTATATCGACCTGGACGCGGGCGAAAACACCATCAAGATCTTCAACCCCATCGACGGCCAGAAGGCGGACTCCATCCGCCGGTATTCCAAGATGGGCAACGCCTTGAAAGAGGCGACGGCAAGCGTTGCCGAGCAGACCGGAGCGGAAGAGAAGCCGATTTTCTTCTCCGTCTGTGAGCACGGCAGAACCAGCCCCTGGACCTGGGCGGGCGAATTTGCCAACTCCTGGCGTACTTCCAGCGACATTTCCGCAAGCTGGAATTCCGTCATGAACAACTATGAGATCGCGGTCAACCTCTGGTCTTACCAGAAGCCGGGCACCTACAACGACCCCGACATGCTTGAGGTCGGCAACGGCAACCTGACGGAGACAGAGAACCAGGCGCACTTCTCCCTGTGGGCGATGATGAATTCCCCGCTGATCCTGGGCTGCGACATCCGCGATTTCGTCTCCGAGACGAGCCCGGACGGTGTGGACCATGAAGTGCACAACGGCGCATACGACATCGTCACAAACGACGCGGTCATCGTGCTGAACCAGGACCCGCTGCTCCTGCAGGCGAGCCGCATTTCCACAGCGGACGGCATCGACATCCTGGTGAAGCCGCTGGAGAACGGCGAAGCAGCGGTTTGCTTCTTAAACAAGAGCGCGGCGGACGGCGCGACGGCGAGCGTCGACCTGTCCACCCTGGCGGACGAGGACGACCGCATCACGCTCCCGTCCAGCTCCATCTACATGGTGACGGACCTGTGGGGCGACGGGACCGAGGAAGTCAGCAGTGAAACCCTGTCCTCCGGCGCAATCCCGGCCCACGGCGTGAAGCTCTATCGCGTCAAGGCGGCGGAGCCGGGCAGCATCGATAAGATGGCGTCGGTCCAGATCCGCTCGGATTCCAGCATTTACAATGCGGGCGAGACCGCAGCGTTCGACGTGAAAGTCGAGAACGTCGGCAGCGAGACCATGAAGAACATCTCCATTGCGCTTGACGCGCCGGAGAGCTTCACCGTCACCGGCGGCGAGACCATCGACGAGCTGGCCTTGGGCGAGACGAAGACCGTCACCTTCCAGGTCACCATGCCGGAGGATGCGTCCTGCTCGATCGACAAGCCGGCGGACGACTATATCCTGTCTGCAACGGCCACCTACCGCTACGACGGCGACAGCGAGGATACGGCAACGCTGGACACCGAGACGGTCCGGGTTTCCAAAGCGCCTGAAAACACCGTCACGAAGCTGGGCGACTATCCGTGGCTGAGCGCGACGGTCGGCTGGGGCGACGAGCCGGGCCGCAATGTGTCCATCGACGGCAACCCCCTGCGCTTGGGCGGGGAGACCTACGCCTCCGGTATCGGTGTCCATGCGGCCTCCGAGGTCCAGGTCTATCTGGGCGGCGGCGACTACCAGTTCCATTCCTTCATCGGCGTGGACCAGGAGATGCAGGTTGCCACCTCGAGCATCCAGTTTGAGGTTTTGGCCGACGGAGAGCGCGTCTATCAGTCCGAAGTGCTGAACGCGAACGACCGCGAAGAGGTCAATGTGGTCCTTAACGATTGCCGTGTGCTGACCCTGCGCGTGACCGATGCGGGCGACGGCATCGGTTCCGACCACGGCGACTGGGCGGACGCAACGGTCACCAAACTGGAAGACGTAAAGACATACAACATCGAAATCGCAGACACCGAAAACGGCACGATTACCACCGACCCCGAGGGTTCCGTCCTGGACGGCCTGCCGGTGGAGATCACGTTCACCCCGGCGGAAGGTTATGTGACGCACATGGCTGTTGTCAATGGGGAGATTGTGATCCCGGTGGATAACCAGTACACCCTGACCAATATCACCGAGGATGTGACGATTTCCGCAGAATTCGTCGCAGAAGGCGGGACCGGCACCCAGGTTGCGGTTGTTTCCGCGGCCAACCCGGATGCGCAGGAAGTGGATTACGGCACGGCATTCGAGGCATTGGACCTGCCGGATACCATTGCGCTGCGCCTGGAGGACGGCCTGCGCGCGACGGTCCCGGTGGTTTGGGACAGCGAGAGCTACGACCCGTATACCTCGGGCGAGCAGACTGTCTCCGGCGAACTCACCTTGCCGGCATGTATTGTCAACACCAATGACGTGAAGGCCGCCGCCGTTGTCACGGTAGGCGAGGAAACCGTGCGCAACATCGCGCCGGAAGGCACCGCGTATGCGCCGGATACCGCCCTTGGCAACAAGAAGGAGGCCGCGTTTGTCAACGACGGCATCTATGACGACCAGGCGCCCGGCGCAGACGGCAAGGGCGTGTTCGGCATGAAGGTGCTCGACCAGATCCCCGAGGAGGACCGCTATGTCCAGGTGACATGGGATACCCCGAAGGACGTGGAGCGCATGATCCTGTGGAGCTACTTTGCCAAGGACCAGGGCCCGAAGAACTTTGACGTCCTCGTGACCAAAGACGGCAGCTCCTGGGAGACGGTTGCCAATTCCGGCGACATCACCTGGAAGCAGAACCCGGCCGACCGCGAGCAGCAGCAGAAGGAAATTGTCTTTGATTCGGTGCAGGAGGATATTTTGGGCCTGCGCATCTATGTGAACAGTTCGTATGACGCCAATTGGGGTGTCAACGCTGTCATCACCGAGCTTCAGATATTTGGAAAGAATAGCAGTGAAGAAGAAAAGGTTAGCGTAAATTTTACAGAGCCCGTTAACGGTAAGATTTCGGCGGCTACAGACAGTGGCGAAATCGTTGCGGGCCAAACCGTAGCCGTCGGAACAAAAGTCACCTTTACCTTCACCCCGGATGCGGGGTACTATGTGAGCCGCGCGCTGATCAACGGCGAGGAAGTGCAGCTCACAGCCGAAAATACGTACACGATGGAAGTGACCACGGACGTCACCGCAGACGCGGAGTTTGCAGAGGACGTGCCGGTGGAGCACAGCCTGACGGTACAGTACGACGGCAGCAAGGTCAGCCTGAGCGTGGACGGAGAAGGCCAGCACATTGCGGACCTGATCGGCCGCTATACGGACGGCGTGCTGTCCGGCACAGAGCTGGATCTGACGTTTGCCCCGGCGGTGGACGGCAGGGAGATCGCCGGCGTGATGGTCAACAACGAGGCGCAGGCCTTTGACGACCCGGCCGAATATGTCTATTCGCTTACGATGCCGAGGGCCGACACCGAACTGAATTTTGCGTTTACGGTTGTCAACAAGCTGACCCTGCGGCAGACGATTGCCATTGCCGAAGCGTTGCAGGAAGGCGACGAGTATGCAAACGTGATCCCGAGCGTCAAGGAGCGCTTTGACGCGGCGCTGGAGAAAGCGAACGAAGCCGCAGCGGAGCTCACGGCAACCCAGGCGGAGATCGACGAGGCGTGGAGCGGCCTGATGGATATGATCCATCTCCTGAGCTTTGCGCCGGGCGACAAAACCGAGCTGAACACGCTGTTGGAGATTGCCCGCGCGCTCGAAGAGGCGGACTTTACCCCGGAGAGCTGGGAAAACTACCTGCCGGCCTACGAGGCTGCCGAGGAAGTCGCTGCGGACGAGGAAGCGCTTGCGGGGGACATCGAGAAGGCGTGCGACGATCTGCGTACCGCGTTTGACCAGTTGGTCCGCGCGACCGATTTCTCGATGTTGCAGGCGGTTGTGGACAAGGCGAACAGCCTTGACCTGAACCTCTACATCGACGACGAAGCCATGGCGGCCTTCAAGGATGTGCTGGCAGAGGCGGAAGAACTGCTTCTGAACGCAGACGCAGATCAGGCCGACGTGGATGCGAAGGCACTGGAGCTGTCCGATGCGATGGCAGCCCTGCGCAAGATCCCGAGCAAGGATGAGCTGAACAAGCTGATTGCGGAGACCGAAGCCATTGATCTGAATGGTTACACGGACCGCAGTGTGGCAACCTTTAAGGCAGCGCTGAGCGTTGCGAAGGCAGTTGCGGCGGACGCAAATGCAGACGAGCAGGCGGTTGCAAAGGCATATACCAACCTGGAAGCTGCCGCGAATAACCTGGTCAAGGCGGAGAAGCCGGGCACAGGCAACAGCGGCAAGGGCAGCACGTCTGCCAACGTTGGCAACGCATACGGCGCAGCGGGCGTGGTATCCGCAGCCCAGGGCGTGACCAGCCAGAAGGCGTATGTGGTTTCCGACACGACGGTCAACTTCAATCTGAAGAGAGGCAGCGCATACTGCTTCAAGATGACGGTAGTCAACGGCAACGCCATGACGCCGAGCTTCACGGTCGGCAACGGCGATGTGCTGAAGACGCAGTTCGTGGCGAAGATCGGCAACGACTACTATTACAGAGTCTATGCGACCGGCACGCCGGGCCAGAGCACGGGCGTTTATACCACCCTGCCGGGCAATGTCCCAGTTAAACATTGTGCAGTGACGATTGGCTAAATGCTTTCTTAGGGAACGCCGTAGGCGCGAAAGGCACTGTGTGCCCGCGAGAGGCATTGCGTGTCTATTGATCAAACAAGCTTCGTTATTTGGGGAGTAAACAGGGTTTTGAACCCTGCGGCGAATTCGCCGATACAGAACAGCCGGACCCATGCAAGTGGGCGTGGGTCCGGCTGTTCTTTTTTTGATGAGAGGCCATCCAGGACGGGCGCGCCCTGCGAGGCCCCCGCGCACTGGCCCTTTTTCCTGAAATCCCTTGACACGCTGCCGGACATGTGCTATAGTGACAGCGATTTCATACGATGGGAGTTGAAAACGTGCGCACTTTTTCTTGCTGAGTGTTTGAAAGAAACCGGCATTTCCAAGGGGAACGGGACGTTCCTCTGGTTTGGGATGCCCTGCAAGAAAGCGACACGTTCTGCAATCCCCTTTGACCGTCCGGCGCCTTAGCGCCTGCGCATCTTGGCGCACGCAAAAGGCCGGACCTCGTAAAACAGAGCGGCAAGACCGCCTCTGTTGAGCCGCGTAAAAAAGGGCCGCAGGAAAGGTGACTTTCTTGCGGCTTATTTTTATGCGTGGAGGCGATTGCATTGGCTTTGATACAAGTGAAGGATCTCACGTTTGGATACGACGGCAACCCGGATAATGTGTTTGAACATGTCACCTTCCAGATGGACACCAACTGGAAGCTTGGGTTTATCGGGCGGAACGGGCGCGGCAAGACCACCTTTTTGCGCCTGCTTTTGGGGGAGTACCCGTACCGGGGGACGATCTCCTGCCCGGTCCCCGTGGCGTATTTCCCGTTCCCGGTCCCGCATCCGGAGCAGGACACCCAGGCTGTGGTGGAAGCGCTCGCGCCGGAGTATGAATTGTGGCGGCTACAGCGGGAATTGTCCCTGCTGCGGGTGGATGCGGAGGTGCTGGACCGCCCGTTTTGTACCTTGAGCAACGGCGAACAGACCAAGGTGCTGCTGGCGGCCCTGTTCCTCGACGAGGACCGGTTTCTGCTCATCGACGAGCCGACCAACCATCTGGACGAGGAGGCGCGCGACGCCGTGTGCCGGTATTTGAACGGGAAAAAGGGGTTTATCCTGGTCTCCCACGACCGCACCCTGCTCGACGGCTGCGTGGACCATATCCTCGCGCTCAACCGGGCGGACATCGAGGTACAGGCGGGGAATTTCCGCTCCTGGCAGGAGAACCGCAACCGGCAGGACCAGTTTGAGCGGGCGGAGCAGGCCAAGCTGAAAAAAGAGACCGCCCGGCTGGCACAGGCTGCGCGCCGCACCGCGGATTGGAGCGACCGGACCGAAAAGGGCAAATTCGACACCCGCAATTCGGGCATCCGCCCGGACCGCGGCTATGTGGGCCATAAGGCGGCCAAGATGATGAAGCGCTCGAAAACCATCGAGGCGCGGCGGGAAGCGGCGCTGGAGGAGAAGGCAAAACTCCTGAAAAACCTGGAGGAGGCGGAGGCGCTCCGCCTGCACCCCATGGACTACCCCAAGCGCGTGTTGGCCGAGGCGGAAAACCTCTCGGCCTTCTATGGGGATAAGACGGTCTTTTCGGATGTGCGCTTTTCCATCGAGCAGGGGGACCGCGTGGCGGTCTGTGGAAAAAACGGATGCGGCAAATCCACCCTGCTGAAACTGGTGCTGGGGGAACCGGTGGCGCACGGGGGAACCCTGCGCATCGGCGGGAATCTCGTGGTGTCCTATGTGCCGCAGGGGACGGCCGGGCTGCACGGGTCCCTGCGCGCGCTGGCACAGCGCGAGGGCTTGGACGAACCCCTGTTCAAGGCCATCCTGCGCAAACTGGATTTTTCGCGGGAACAGTTCGACAAAGATCTGGAGACGTACAGCGAAGGGCAGAAGAAAAAGGTGCTGCTGGCAAAGAGCCTTTGCCAGCCCGCGCACCTCTATGTCTGGGACGAGCCGCTCAACTTCATCGACGTGCTTTCGCGGGTGCAGATCGAGGACCTGCTCCTTGCCAGCCGTCCCACCCTGCTGTTTGTGGAACACGACCGCGCGTTCCGGGAGCGGATCGCCACGAAAGAGATCACCCTATAAAAGCGCAGCCCTGCGCGGGGCTTTTCCCGGAAAATAACGCAGCAAAAACCCCCTCTCTTTCCCGCGGTGCAGAGACCTCTACAGGGGAGAGAAAGGAGGTTCCTTTCGAAAAGAAAAGCATTTGCATGGAACATGCAGAACGCTGAAAAGGGCGGCGGAGAAACATCTCTGCTGCCCTTTTTGTATGATTCGATGCGGCCGGCTTACTGAGCCGCCAATTCCAACGGCGCGGAGGATATCTCCTGCGAAACCGCCGCCTCCTGGATCAGCTTGCCGGGGTCGGCCAGGACCGATTGCGCGGCGAAGGCAGCGGCGCCCAACAGGACCGGGCTGCCCGGCAGGCGGTTGACCTCAATGGCCACCTCGCCCGGGGACAAAGTATGGACGCTCTCTTTTACGCGCTCGCGCACGGTTGCGAGCATCCGGTCCGGTGCGATCTCTGCGAGCTCGTCGCCGATTACGATGATGCCGGGGTTGAGCTGGTTGATCAGGTTCGTGATACCGATGGAGAGGAATTCGCACACGCGGTCGTATTCCTCGCAGGCGACCGGGTCGCCCTGTGCCACCGCATGCGCCAGGGCCTCGGTGGAGAGCGCGTCCGCCTGTAGCTTGGAGGCTTCCCCGGCGGCGAGGCGCTCGCGGATGCGGCTGCGCAGTGCCAGCGTGGAGCAATATTTTTCCAGGCAGCCGCGGTTGCCGCACTCGCACGGCAGTCCGTTGTAATCGATGGAATTATGGCCAAATTCTCCGGCCAGCCCGCGCTGCCCGGTCACAAGGCGCCCCTCCGAGATGATGCCGCAGCCCACGCCCTGCCCGGCGAGCACATACAGCATATTCTGCGTGGCGGGCTCCTGCCCGTGGTACCAGAGCTGGGCGAAGGCGCTGGCGTTCGCGTCGTTGACCACCAGGAAGGGGAGGTCGAGGCCCTTGGTCAGGGTCGCCCGGATCGGGTAGTTTTGCCAGCCGGAGAGCTCCGTGACAAAGAACAGGCAATCCCGGTCCTCGTGATATGGGCCGGGCATGGCCATGCACGCCGCGGCGATCTTCGTTTCCGACTGGGCCAGCGTGTCTTCCACCGCCCGGCGGATGCGCGGCAAGGTCGTCTGCACGGGTTCCCCGGGCGCAATCGGGAATTCCTGCACGTGGAACGGTTTCCCCGATAGCCCCGCCAGGCATAGATAAAACGCGCTGCGCGTCATACGGATGCCGATGACATGGCAGTGCTCTTCGTTCAGTGTGATGCCAATGGAGCGGCGGCCTTTGCTGCCGCTCATCAACCCGGTTTCCATCACAAACCCGCTCGTTATGCATTCGGCGATGATATTGGTGATGGTGGCCTGTTTCAGGCCCGAGAGGTGGGCCAATGTCGCGCGGGAGCAAACCCCCTGTTGCCGGAGGAGGTCGATGATTAATGCGCGGTTGATGGCCTGGCTCTTCTCCTGGTTGATACTTTTTTGATTTGAAGCGTTCATATTGCAGTCTCCAGTGTTGATTGTAGTGGGTTGCCCGATCCGCCGGTTTTGTCGCGGATAGGGCTTTTCCTTTACACTATACACGATTTTTTACAAAGCATAATGTTATATAGGAAATATTTTCACTTTCAAAAAATATATTTACTGATTAAACTACAAGTAAATTTAGAAAAGAACAATAGAAATAATACACGATATAAAAAATCCTAATACAAAACGTGCATATATTGTTTGCGAAGCAAGGGATTCTTTCAAACAATGGATGGAAACGTTCCAATCCTGTTTTAGAAAATTTGTCCATATCATGCGCGAAGCAGGTGAGAAAGGAACGCTTTGCCGCGTGTTCCGGGTGGAAAGAAATGCCTCTATCATTGATATGATACATTCCAAGTTAAAATTTATAAAAATCAATTAAAAATTCTTTACAAAGCAATTGCTAAATTAGAGGATATGCTATTATAGAATGAGCGATTTTTTGCTGGAAAGGAGGGCTATTGTTTTGTTGCTATTTTTTCAGATACGAAAGGAGGGGCACAGACCGGACAACGATGTACACGCCGCGTGTACATAGATCAAATAGGAGGAGAAGTATGAAAAAAAGACTGTTAGCATTGTTGTTGGCACTGTCGCTGGCGGCGCCGGGCTTTGGAACCACCCCGGCTGCGTTTGCTGCGCAGCGCGGCGCGGAGCTCCCGCCGGACGCCAAAAGCACAACAGCGCCGGACAAAGACCTCCAGATCAATTTCTGGATGGACGAAGGCGTCCCCTATTATAATGTTGTGCTTAATGGGACCGCCCTGCTGGAGGATGGGACCCTGGGCCTGAATACCACGGCCGGTTCGTTCCAGAACAACCTGACCCTGGTTTCGGAGGAGACTGGCAGCGGGGACGAGACCTGGACCCCTCTCGTAGGCGATAAGTCGTTGATCGAGGACCGCTTCAACGAGACGGCGGTCACCCTTTCCAACGCAGAGGGCCAGACGATCACCATTGAAATGCGCGCCTACAATACGGGCGTGGCGTTCCGCTATGTCCTTCCTGAGATGGAAACGGACTACCAGATCACGGACGAATACACACAGTTTGCCTTCCCGGAGGGTGCGGTCGCCCAGATCCACGAGGGGGCCAACCAGACCGTCCCGCAGACCATCCCGGTGGAATCGTTTGAAGGCAGGCACTATTGCCGCCCGATGACCGTGGAGTATGCGGACGGGGAAGTGGTCTCCATCTGCGAGGCCAATTTGGACGATTACGCCGTCATGTATATGACGAAGTGTGCGGACCGCACACTCCAGGCGAAATACGACGGGGACGTGGTCAATGTCTCCGCCAATACGCAAAAGAGCAGCCCGTGGCGCACCTTTGTGGTGGCCGAAGAGCTGGCCCGCCTGCCGGAGAACGAGGACATCATCCTGAACCTCAACGAGCCGGCGGACGAGGATATGTACAAATTCTCCGAGTGGGTCAAGCCGGGCCGCAACCTGATGCTCGGCGCTGGCAGCGAGACCACGGAGACCCTGAAAGACTGGATCGACACCGCGAAAGCGGAGAACTTTGAGTATGTCCTTCTGGACTACGGCTGGTATGGGCCGGAGCTGGACGACCGGTGCGACCCGCGCCTGGACCCATCCAAACTGGAGCCGGAGCCGGGCGATTCCGAGGAGCTGCTCGAAGTCAAACGCATCATGAAGGAATTTATCCCCGAGGACGGCGTGTTTGACGCCGGAGAGGGCTTCCCGCCGTATGGCCTGATTACGGGCGAACCCGTTCCCGGCTGGCCGGAAGGCGGCCTGTTCAAGCCCCATCTGGACATCCCCGCCATCTGTGAATACGCCAATTCCCAGGGCGTCGGCATGATCCTGTACGTCAACAACCGCCATATGTTTGACAAATATGGGCGGTATACCGTGGATGAGCTGTTTGCGCGCTTTGAAGAGTGGGGCGCGGCAGGCGTAAAGCCCGGCTTTATGCAGGAAGGCGACCAGGAGTATGAAAAGCGCAACCAAGAGATGGTCGAGGCAGCCGCCCGCCATCATCTGGTGCTGACCATCCACGACGAATACGTCCCCACGGGATTGGAGCGCACCTACCCGAACCTTTTGACCACGGAAGGCATTTTGGGCGACGAGGGCATCCAGGGCGATCAGATCGCGCAGGACATCTCCACCCTGTTCACCCGCGCCATCCAGGGGCCGGCCGACCACACCTTCTGCTATCCGGGCAAGGCCACCAAGGGGTACGCGCTGGCGTCCTCCCTGTTGTTCCGCACCGGCATGCACTCCCTGTATTGGTACGGCAACCCGACCAACATCCCGCAGATCCCGGAGCAGGAGCGGCAGTTCTGGAAGGACCTGCCCAGCAATTGGGATGAGCTGCGCGTGCTGGAAGCTTCTATGTCCGAATATGCGACCTATGCGCGGAAAGCGCGCGGCGAGGACGTATGGTTTGCGGGAAGCATCTCTGCGATCGACCGCGAGCTGCAGATGCCGCTCGACTTCCTGACCCCTGGCCAGCAGTATGTGGCGGAGGTCTATGAGGACGAGATCGGCCTGAGCGGGACTTCTTCCGATAAAAACAGCAGCCCGCTGATCTGCATCAGCTACCTCGTGGATTCTACGGACACGATGTATTATCCCATGGCGTATGGAACGGGCTATGCAGTCCGCTTCCGTCCGGCGACGGCGGAAGATGCGGGCCTGCCGGTCTACAATATGAATGCAGAGCGCTTGCAGAACCATCTGGCCGGATTGGATTCTTTAAAGGAATCGGATTATACCGTTGCAACGTGGCAGCGGCTGGAAGAGGCCATTGCCGCGGCAAATGCGCTGCTGGAATCCGGCAATGCGATCACGGATGAGCAGGTGCAGGAAGCGATAGCTGCATTGGATGCGGCCAAAGAGGGCCTGCGCTCGGTGAACGTGCTGTTGGAGCAGGTCAACAAGGCCAAGTGCCTGCCCGAAGCGCACTATACGCCGGAGAGCTGGGCGCCGCTTGCAGAGGCGATGGAAGAGGCCAATGCGCTGCTCGCCAGCGTAGAGGACGTTTCCCAGAGCCAGCTGGACGAAGCGGCTGTCAAACTGGAGAACGCTCTGAACGGTTTGGTCAAGAAGGCCCTGGAGCTGGATACCACCGTGTACCTCAGCGATCTGGACTTTGAACCGGAATCCTATAGTGCTTATACGGCCATCCAGAAAGACCGTTCGCATGAGAATCCCAAATTGGAGCTGATCGTCAACGGCGAACGGACCACCTTTGAAAAGGGCCTTGGCGCCCATGCCACGTCTGAGATTTATTACAACATCGAAGGCAAAGGCTATGAGATCTTCGAAGCCTATGTGGGCGTCGATGCACTCAAAGACAATATGGGCGATATCATCTTCCGCGTATATTCTGACGACGTGCTGATCTATGAGAGCCAGCCGTCCGGCAACGGCGCGACGGAAGCGCAGAAGATCTCTATCCCGGTTGCAAACACAAAGATTCTCCGCCTGGAAGCGGATACCAACGGGCCGGATACGGGCGACCATGCGGACTGGGCGGACGCCAAGTTCCTCACGATGAAGGAGATCGACCCGTCCAGCACGATCACCGGGATTTCGATCGACGGGGAACCGGTGCAGGAATTCGATCCGGGACAGTATGACTATTATTATCCCATCGAAGAAGGCGACGCGGTGCCGGAAGTGACCGTGGAAAAGAGCAATGACGCGGTCACCTATGAGATTTCCCCGGCAAAGAAGGTCCCGGGCGTGACCGAAATCACGGTCCACCGTCCGGACGGCGGCACGTTTGTCTACCGCATTTCGTTCTGCACAACAAAGGCTGTCTATTTGAGCGACCTGGAATGGGATTCCTTGGATAACCAGGGGACCTATGGACATGCGGTCAAGGACAGCGGCGTCGAAGGTTTGGACATGGTGGTCACCGGCCCCGACGGAGAGGCGCTCGACCTGCCGTTGGTCGATGGCAAACGCAAGGGCATCGGCATGCATTCCTATTGCTCGGTGACCTACGACATCGCCGGCAAGGGCTATAGCCGCTTCGAAAGCTGGGTAGGCGCAAACCACCTCAAGGAATACGCCAACTCCATGATCTTTAAGGTCTATTTCGACAACGAGACGGAGCCCCGCTATACCAGCCCGGAAATGTCCTATCTGGTCCCGGCTGAATTCGTCAGCCTCGACCTGACCGGTGTGCGGACCATCCGCCTGGAACTGGACAGCAACGGTTCCATCAACGGCGACCACGGCAACTGGGCGGACGCGAAGTTCTTGAAGTACGACGAAATCCCGGAGGAGACCGGCG
>ERZ894229.592-NODE-592-length-27934-cov-13.1818_pt1 | contig 27934 bp, 23 predicted proteins | sample MGYA00380295_ERZ894229 | MGnify/ENA primary metagenome ERZ894229 (study PRJEB32331, sample SAMN06328479) | human gut metagenome | biome: human gut microbiome; feature: stool | host: Homo sapiens | collected 2014-09-17 ... | reverse complement strand
CGGAATGTTCGACGGCTCTCTGGTGCAGAACCTGGATACGGACAAGGTAGCCTCCAGGCGCCGCAATCCCATAATAGCCGACATTTTCAGCCGCATGCACTATATGGAGCGCAGAGGAAGCGGTTTCCGGAAAATCAAGACAGATTATCATAATGCGATCAATTTTATTCCGGAGCTGGAACCCGGATTCAGTTCCACTCCGACATCCTTTTTCGTGACACTTTATAATCTGAATTATTGTGTGCCGGTGAAAAGTGCGGAAAACATGTCCGCCGAGACAGAAAAAGTAACGTTTGAGGCAGAAAAAGCAGCGTTTCATATGAAGAAAGTGGCGTTTGAAGCAGAAAAAGCGGCGTTTGAATGTTATCTCTCCTCTATAAAAGCAAACGCACCTACAAAAGAAAAAGCTGCCACTCTTTTTAATGAATATATGTTTGAAACTATTTTCAGCCGTGCCGACATTATGAAAAAGTTTAATATGGCATCTTCATCCGCTGGGAAAATGTTAAATAAACTAAAAGACTCCGGAACCATTGAACCGGTCAGCGGGTATGGAAAAGGGAAATACCGCTTTTCCAAAAAGAATCCCGCTGCTGACGAGATAAAAAATCAATGATAGTAATTTTTACAGATATTAGGAGGATTCAGCCATGCCAAAAGGAATCATTCTGTTGGGCCCCTCCGGGTCCGGAAAAACCACGCTTGGAAAGCTTGTCGCCGGAAGGCTTGGAGCCGCTTTTCTGGACATTGACGATTATATCTGGAGAAAGGATACGGCAATCCCGTACACCGTCATGTACTCCAGGGCAGAGAAAATCAAACGGCTCATGGACGCGGTGGAAAAATCGGGAGAATTTGTCATGGCCGGTTCCATGAACAGCTTTCACGAACACTTTGATCCCTTTTTTCTGCTTGCGGTTTATCTGACCGCTGAAGAAAATCTCCGCGTCAATCGTGTCCATGACCGTGAACTGGCAGAATTCGGGGAGCGTATTCTGCCGGGCGGCGATATGTTTGAAGCGCATCAGGCCTTTTTAAGGGATTCCGCAGGCTATGACCACGGCGCGGCCTCCTGTAGCAGCGAGCAGCATGAATTATGGATCAGCCAGCTTACATGCCCGATTCTCCGGCTGGATGGGGGAGAGGATCTGGAAAAAAATGCAGAAAGAATCATTGCGGCATATAAAAATATGCCGCAATAAAAGTCCGTTTCATATACATTTTCTGAACGTTATTCCAGATCCGCCTGGTACTTTTCTTTGAGAAGCTCAATCCCATATTCTCTTGGGGTTCCTTCCAGGCGCTTCATGTAATCCTTTAACTGTCCCCGGCAGTGCTCCGGGCCGCCTTCCCTCATCACGGTCCACATGGGGTCCACATCGTAACGGGATGTTTTCATCATGGCGTCATCCCAGTCCAGAATCATTTTCGCTCCCTGCGCACACAAATCCGGCCTTTCCTCCGCCAGATTATGCTGTTCATGAGGATCCTCCTTGATCTGGAAGAGCATTTCCTCCGGAAAGAGATGATATCCCCCGTGCACCGTGCGAATATAGATATAGTCGCCAAATCTCACGCTTCTCTGACATACATGTGCGCACTGTGTCAGAACCACGCAGGGTTTGGAACAGTCCTTTCCATTTCTGAGGGTTTCCGCAAAGGATACGCCGTCATAATGATACCTTTTTGAAACATTGGACGTTTGCAGCAGTTCCTGGACGGTAGGCAGCAAATCCACATTATCATGAAAACCTTCCGCCACTGCTCCCTTGCGCATACCGGGCCACCGGATGATCATGGGTATCCGGCACACCGGTTCATCGGCGACTCCATGCTCCGCATAAACTCCCAGTTCTCCCAGGTCCTCTCCGTGATCCGCTGTGATTATGATGGCGAGATCATCGTCATAAACTCCTTTCTTTTCCAGTGCCTTCAGAATCATGCCAATCTGATCGTCTGTATAGCGGACACCATCGTCATACAGATTGATGAAATGATCTGCTTCCGCTTTTGTCCGGATGCTTCCAGGATGTTTGGGGTATTCCGGATTGGGAACATCCGTCCACATACCGATTTCATTCGCCCCATGGGGTCCGATATGAAGCAGATGTTCCTGAAATACCTCCTCTGTAATCCAGTCGTCACAAAGCGGCGTTCCATCGAAGGAATTTTCATAATTTTCCGGAGTCCGGTAAGGCGTATGCGGATCCCAGTAATGAACATGCAGCATCCAGTTATCCTTTTCGCCGTTTCTCTCGATCCAGTCCAAAACATGCGGAGTGATCATTTCCGCAGATTCTACCCCTCTGCCTCCCACATTGATACACTCGTTGAATCCGGAATTAAACCACCATGCCGAGTGTCTTTCTGCAAAGGTGGAAAAAGAGACCGTGTGGAACCCGGCCCGCCTGAACTGCATAAACAGGCCGTTTTCCGACATATCATCGGTAAATCCCCTCGTCGCGCCCTGCAGACGCATATCCGCAGCCGTTCCCCCATGTCCTACGATGCCGTTATGGATTCCATACTGGCCGCTGACCAGCGACGCCCTTGACGGCAGGCACGGCGCATTCGGGCAATAATAGCGGTCAAAACGGACTCCCTCTTCCGCCACCCTGTCCATATTCGGCGTGGTATTACGTCCATATCCATAGCATCCCATATGATCCGCCCGCAGCGTATCAATGTCGAACATTAAAATTCTCATATTTCCCCTCCTTTAGCATCAGATAATCCCGGGTCCATAGTCCGTCAGCGCTGTGGTGATATAGGTATCTCCAAGCATATCCTGATTCTCATACGCGAACTGCCACAGCTTTTTATAATACATTTTCTTAACCGAATCGTATTCCTCTTTTTCGGCCAGATTATGGCATTCGCCCGGATCACTGGTTAAATCGTAGAGCTCGTCGAAATCAAAGCCGTTATAAACGAATTTATATTTGTCATCAAATACAGCCCTCTGTATCCCATACAGCTCGTTTCCATTGCTCTGTGTAAAAAGTTCTGTTCTCCAGCCTTCCGGATTCTCTCCCTTCAGAAACGGAACCAACGACCTGCCGGCAAATCTTCTGCTGACGGATATTCCAGCCAATTCCAGAAATGTGGGCGCATAGTCTGCCAGTGAAACGAACGCTTCCACGGCTTTTCCCTTCGCCTGAATTCCACCATAGCCCACCACCGAGCAGATATGATATGCTTCCTCAAAGCAGGGCAGACCTTTCGTCCACAATCCGTGTGCAGCCGCATAGTCTCCATGATCCGACAGATATATCACAATCGTACGATCCAGCAGCTTTCTGTCCTCCAGCTCTTTCAGAATTTCTCCAAAAAGAGCATCCTCATAGCTGCAGAATGCGAGATAATGCTGCAGGCACCGTTTCTGTTCCTCCCGTGTCAGCTGGCGGAACCTTTTCTGTGTCCTCCGGTACAGATTGGGCTTATCCATAAGGTCATCCTCAAAGCTTTCCGGAAGTTCGATTTCCTCCAGCGGATACAGCTCCAGATATTTTTCAGGCACGATGTATGGGTCATGCGGTCCCAGCGTTCCCACATACATACAGAAGGGCTCGTCCTCAGGAAGCTCTCTGATTTTCTCTCGGGCTGCCCGGACCACGTCCTCATCTCCAAAGGGATTTTCCGTTTCTCCATACTGACGGTATTCAGGGAAACCGATACGCACAATTTCCCCATCCCCTCTGACCGCTCCTTCCTTAAGATAATCCCTTTTCTCAAACCAGCTCCAGTCCCGCATATCCGGAACCCGTTCCTGTTTTTGAGGTTCTCCGGTCTGTCCATTTTTCCTGTTAAGCTGTTCAAATCCCCTGTTCTGAGGGCCTTCCAACGCGCTGATATGCCATTTTCCGCTGTGATACAGATGATATCCATTTTCCTTCAGGTCCTCAGAAAACAGCCTTACATTATCATACAGTCCCTTTGACAGCGCGTCCGCCAGATTCACATTGTTCCACACCCCGTGCTGGGACGGATACAGCCCGGAGAAAAAAGTCGCTCTGCTTGGACAGCAGTGGGGCGACGGACAGTACGCCCTTCGAAACACCACTCCATTTTCCGCCAGCCTTTCCAGATTCGGCATTTTGGCTTTACCGAATGTGGGCTGCATATCTCCCCTCTGCTGATCCGTCATGAAAATCAGGAAATTCGGTTGCATAAGATTCCCCCTTATCCCACTATCTTCCCACAAAATAACCGTTATTCACGATCCTTCCGTTACAGTCGAAAACAGCCGTAGGAATTGATAAAGACCAATTCTCATATCCTTACATACCTCTGATTCCTGCTGTTAGGCTTATCTGGAATTGTCATGCGGATAAGATTCCTGTCTCTTGCCGGCTGCAAATAATTTCTGCGGAAACCTTCCTTTGATTTCAGCCCCAGTTTTTCCATCAGCGCCCTGCCTGTATAAGGAATATCATATTCCATCACATCAAGCAGTTTCCTGACGTATTCCGAAAGCTGTTCATTATCCTCACCGATCTGAGCGGAAATATCATCCAGAATCTTATCAATCTGTGACAGCATAAATTCAATAAAAATTGTAGATGCGCCATCTGCATGGCATTTGGCAATCGCATCATAATATTCGCTTTGAAACTTCTCAATCTGACTCTCAATTGGAATGTATTCAAAGATCGGCTTCCATCTGGAAAGGATAGCTGTATGCCATAATCTTGCCATTCTGCCATTACCATCAGAGAACGGATGGATAAAAACAAATTCATAATGAAATACGCTGCTTAAAATCAGAGGATGAACGCTGTTTTGTGCTTCTTTCATCCAGTCAAAAAGGTCATCCATTAACTGAGGAACGAGTCGTGCAGGCGGCGCCATAAAAATACATTGATCGCCGTTAAAGACGCCTTCTTCACTTCGACGGAAGTCACCGGATTCTTCCACAACATATCTGGTCATGATGCCATGGAATTTTTTCAAGTCACTTATGCTGTATGGATTTATCTCGGAAAGTTTCTCATATGCGGCATAAGCATTTTTTACTTCCTGAATTTCCTTCCGTTCGCCGAGAACAGTCTTTCCATTGATTACATCTCTGACCTGTCCCAAAGAAAGGGAATTGGCTTCAATCTTCAATGAAGCATGAATGGACCTGATACGGTTGTTTCTTCTCAGATGTGGTTTTGATTCCAGACTGCTGGTCGCCGTAATTCGTCCAATCTTTTCTGAAACAGAGGACACATACGATAATATCTCATTTGTTATTGTAAAAGGTGGTTTATAATCTCCCATGACGACGCCTCCATTTACTTACGTATTATCTTGCGTACTTTCTTCCTATATACAGCAGATTGAAACTCTTATCATTTCCCTCGCTGCAGCGTCATTCCCTCTCCCTTTGTCCACCTGCATCCACCGCTCCTGCCGGACGTCTTCGCTATCCCGGCCATCAGTCTTCCTTACCGCACATCTCCCCGTCAAAGGGATCTCCGCACTGGGGACAGAATTTCGGCGGGTGAGCAGGATCCTCCGGCTCCCATCCGCATTTATCACAACGGTAAAGGGGCGCTCCGGCAGGTCTGGGATTTCCGCATTCCGTACAGAATTTTCCCTGGTTCACGGTTCCGCAGGAACAGGTCCAGCCTGCTGCGGGACGGGGCTTTCCGCATTCCGCACAGAATTTTCCGGTGTTCACCGCGCCGCAGCTGCAGGTCCAGCTTCCGGCGGACTGAGCGGCTCCGGACGCGCCGGATGCCGGAGCATTCCCCATCTGAGCTCCCTGGGTATTTCCGCTCTGCGCATTCTGCATGCCGCCCATCTGATAGAGCTGCGCCGCATTAAAGCCGCCCGCCTGTCCGGCCATGTTCATCCCGGCAAAAGCCATCATGGGGCCGGTGGCAGTGTTCCCGGCGGCTGCGCGCATGGCATCCGCCTGCGCGCCCACCAGTGTGGCCGCCGCCATGTTGGGATTCCGCAGGACGGCGGATTTCTGCATGTCGCGGATCATCTTTTCATCCTCTTCCGAAGCGGTCACGCTGCTGACGCCAAAGGAAGCGACGGCAATTCCGCGCAGATGGAGCCATTTTTCGCTCAGTACCTGATTCAGCGCATCAGAAATTTCTGCTGTGTGACCGGGCAGGGCGCTGTAACGGATTCCCATTTCTGAAATCTTTGCGAAGGCGGGCTGCAGCGCGGTCATCAGCTCGCTTTTCAGCATGCTGTCCAGGTTATCTCTGGTATAGGCGCGCTCCACGTTGCCGCACACATTCGCGTAAAAGCAGAGCGGATCCACAATGCGATAGGAATATTCCCCATGGCACCGGATCGAAATATCCACATCCAGACCGATGTTTGTATCCACCACGCGGAAAGGCACCGGATTGGCCGTGCCGTATTTATTTCCCACGATTTCCTTCGTATTAAAATAATACACCCGCTGATCCCTGGGCGCTTCCCCGCCAAAGGCGAAGCGGATGCCAAACAGTTCAAAGGATTTCCGGATATTTTCTCCCAGGTCTCCATAGAAAATGGAAGGCTCCGACGACATATCATAAACATACTCTCCCGGTTCGGCGCAGACCTCCATCACCTTCCCCTGATCCACGATCATCATACACTGGCCTTCATTGACCGCAATGACGGAGCCATTGGAAATGATGTTTTCCGATCCTTTCCGGTTGGAGCCTCTTCTGGACGTCCGTTTCTGGCCCTTCACTGCCAGAACCTCCTGAGACAGGCTGTCGCAGTAAAAATATTCCTCCCACTGATCTCCGAGTACCGATGACGCCGCACCAAGAGCCGCTTTGATCAATCCCATAGTTTTCCTTCCTTTCTTTTTTCCCTGAAAAATTTTTTCGAATTTCCGAACCTGTCTGAGGATGCGCTTCCCTTCCCGAAAAACGGGCTCAGACAGCTTCCTCCTTCTCCCCCTGCAGTTATCCCCATTATAAGGGACAGACGGTGGTTTTGCAAATATGTCAGCTTTTTCTGGACTGCCTGCCTGAAATATAGTAGACTGAGAAAAAAGGGGGGATTCCTATGCTGTTTTCAAAAAAATGGGAAGAAGTTTACTGTACATCAGATCAGGAAGCCTTTTTTCGGGCAAAATATATCCTGGACGAACAGGGAATTCCTTTCAAAACGGAACTGATGAACAATCAGCTGCGCCTTTCCTTCAATAATGCGGATGGCTCCCGCGCGGCCCTGAGCAGGGATGGTTCAGTCCGGGACTTTTACAAAATTCTTGTGAAGGAAGAGGATAAAGAACGGGCAGGGCATATTCTGGCGGAACAGATGGAGGGGAAGATTGAAAAATAAGCCCGATGGCTTATTTTTCAATCAGCGATACGCTGAGGCATGGAGGGAAAGATGGCAGAGAAATCAGAAAGCAAAGAAATCCGTGAGGCCATTCAGGCCGGAGAAGCCGCGCTGTCCAGCCTGCGGAATGCGCAGGAAAAGCTGAACAGCGCAAAGAACTGGGGTATCTGGGATATCGTAGGCGGAGGCTTCATGAGCAGTCTCATCAAGCATTCCCGTATGGATGATGCGCAGGAATATATGGAAGAGGCAGGGCAGAATCTCCGCCGTTTTGAAAAGGAACTGCAGGATGTCTCCCTTTCGGACGCTTTTTCCCGGAACTCATCCATGGACATCAGCTCTTTTCTGCGGTTTGCAGATTCCTTTTTCGACAATATGTTTCTGGATTTTTACGTTCAGTCACAGATTAATCAGGCCTGTGACGCGGTGGAGAACGCCATCCGGCAAGTGGAGGACATCCTGGACGGACTCCGCGCCCTGCCATAACATTTTTCATTTCACAGCCGGACAGGTTCGTCCCGCTGTTTGTGCCGGAGCGTCAAAACGGCTCTGGCAGCATGACATGATTATGACAAAACGAAGCGTTGCTCTGAAAGGGAGGTTTCTATGGGCTGTCTTGGTAATCTTTTGTGGTTTCTTCTGGGCGGGTGCATCAGCGGGCTGAGCTGGTGTCTGGCCGGTGTGCTCTGGTGTATTACCATTGTCGGCATTCCGGTGGGACTGCAGTGCTTCAAGTTCGCTTCCCTCTGCTTTTTCCCTTTTGGAAAGGAAATCCGTTACGGCGGCGGGGCGGGCTCCCTGCTTCTGAATATCATATGGATTCTGGTTTCCGGGCTGCCGCTGGCCATCGAATCGGCTGTTCTCGGCTGTCTTCTGTGCGTCACCATCATCGGCATTCCCTTCGGGCTGCAACATTTTAAAATTGCGAAGCTGGCGCTGATGCCGTTTGGATCGGAAGTGGTGTAATCCGTGCGATATCCTCAAACCGGATCTGCATGTTCACGATCCGCAGCCAGCCTTCCTGTCGGTTGATCCCGGAAACCATGCCCTTTACGCTGACATACTCCCCATCCTGGAAATATTCCGCCTCAACCATGTCCATTTTTCCGATCCGGGACAGCTCCCTGTTCAGCTCCTCCCGTTCCTCTTCCGACAGAATCCGCTTCGGGACACGCACCCGCTCCTTTTCCCGGAGCGCCTCCTGAAACCCCTTCAGCGCGTCGAAGGGCATGAACTGCTTTGCCCGGTCCGCCCGGTCCATTTTCGGTCTTACTCTGTCCCGTTTTCCTGCTCTTTCCATCTGTTCTCTCTCCCTTTTGTTTTTCCGTCCGCTTCCGGCTGCTCTTCTGTCATACCGCCGGTCAGCTCTTCGCCGAATTCTCCGCTCTTATGTCCTCCAATCTGACGGTTACGCTCTATCGTGGTTCCCGGTTTCTGCAGATCCATTCCCCGGAGAATGGCATTTTTCCCGAATTTTTTCTTGATTTCCAGCGCCGCCTTCTGTGCCTTTCTGTCCCGTTCCGTCTCTTCCCTGTCTGAAAACAGGCTGTACTGTACATAGGCTTCCTGCGTTACGTTGTTGGCCGTCAGGCTCAGGCGGCGGATGGGAAGCGCCGGATCTGTAATCCGGTCATAAACCTCACAGACGTAGGGAACTATGGCCCGATAGGTATTGGCAGCCTCGGGGAGCGATGCCGTCCCATGCACATGTCCCAGCTTCAGGGCGTTGGAATAGCCCAGGGAAAGGGTCACGGACTCCGTAACCAGCCCCCGGTCCGCAAGCTCCAGACAAAGAGCATCCGTCATCTCCTTCACCACCAGACGGCATTCCTCGTGGCTATAGTCCCGCGCCAGCACCTGCCCGCTGGAGATGGAGCTGTTTTCCGGGCGGTACGCCTTGATATCCGCCATGGTCACGCTCTCCCGTCCCCAGGCATGATCGATCAGAAGCTCCGCGTCCACACCGAACATCTTATAGAGCGCGTCCTCGTCCGCCTGCGCCACATCCTTCATGGTCAAAAGCCCCAGGCTTCCCAGACGGTTCACCGTACCCCGCCCGATCCGCCAGAAATCCGTCAGCGGCCTGTGCTCCCACAGGGTCTTACGGTACAGCTCCTCGGTCAGAAAGCCGATATGATCCTCCGCATGCTTTGCCGTAATGTCCAGCGCCACCTTTGCCAGATACAGGTTCGTCCCGATCCCCGCCGTCGCCGTTATTCCGGTCTCCCGCTTCACATCCTCCATGATCGTCACAGCAAGCTGCCTGGCGGTCATTCCATACATGCCCAGGTAATCCGTCACATCCAGAAAGGCTTCGTCAATGGAATAGACATGGATGTCCTCCTTCGCCACATATCTTAAATAAATGGCATAGATATTGGCCGAATATTCAATATAGAGCTTCATCCGCGGCGGCGCCATGATATATGGAATCTGCTTCGGGATCTCAAATACCCGGCAGCGGTTCTTCACCCCCAAAGCCTTCAGAGAAGGCGAGACTGCCAGGCAGATCGTCTTGTCTCCCCGTTCCGGGTCAGCCACCACAAGATTCGTGGTCAGCGCGTCCAGACAGCGCTCCACGCACTCCACCGATGCGTAGAAGGATTTTAAATCAATGCAGAGATAGCTTCTGTTTTCCATTTTTTAATCTTTCTTACATTCTTCCATCAGAATCCTTTTCCAGATACAGTATGCCGGTTTTCCGGGAGATCATGCAGGAACATATGTTCTTATTCAGAATAGCACAATTGACGGAAAAATACAAGAAACGGAGCTCGCCAAATCATATTCTCCTGAAAATAAAAATTCTGGAAGACTGTCTTTTCAGCCATAGGATATTTCACTGATTCTCCCATCAAAATAGACGAAGTCCCCGTCGGAATATTTCCAGACGGCCTGAAATATTGACGGCTGTCTGATTCCGTTTTCAGAAAGCCGATAATCACTGCAGACTGCGGACCATATCCTTCAAACGGAATTCCAAACAGACTGCTGTCAATCAGCGCCACTCTGCATGGCTTTTTCACAAAATTGTACTGCAGATAATCAATGGACAACACCGGTCCATTTCGTGTCTGCCAAAACGCAACATCATGATATTTCATTTTCAGACAGGACATTTTCGGCGTTCCGATATAACCGCAATGCTCCACGTATCTGCGAATGGCTGCGGGAAGGTGGGAAAAATCCTCTTTCGTAAAAATCCCGCTTTCTGTCAATCCCTGATTCTCCGACAGAAGCATGGAAATGTCTTTCCGGAACCTCCTTTTGACCGGAGAAAACGGAATGCGGAACCAGATCATGATCCCGCCGGCGAAGGCCACGAGCACTCCCGTCATAGTTATCCACATATTTCCGCTTCCTCTCATCATTCAAATTCCTCCACATATTTTTCCGCCCGTTCCATTCCTGTATACAGTCTGGCATACAGGCGAAACAGTTCATCCGTTTCTTTCACGTCAAAATCTGCAAACAACAGTCCCAGAAGCTGCCGCCAGCTTTTTAATATTCTGCCTTGAACAGCCCATCAGCTCTCCGATATTGGTTAAGGTTCGCGGCTCGGGACAGCATTCCGCCATTGCGAGAAGCAGCCACTGCTTCATGGAAATCTCCGTCTGCAGTTTTTCACCGGCGGTCTGCAGGCGGTTTTGCAGAATAAAAATACTTGCAAAAACTGCCTGTTCTTTATGCTGTGTGTCACAGCCGTATTTCTCAAACAGCTCTTCCATTTTCATTCGTTTTACCCTTCCTTTGTCTTGCAAAAAAATTTCATGTTTCTGATTTTTGCATATGTATTTTCTCAATCACCTGCTCACATGACCGCCTGTACATATGCATGGGATAAACCACCTGAAAACACCGAAAAAATGGCGATATTGCCTGCAATGTGATCCTGAACTATAGGAATACGGTGAAAATAAGGATTTTCCTATTTTAACCGTACAAAATTATCGCGAAATACGGTTCGATGATCAGAATCCTTTATTCTATCCGTACAGTATAGATACCTCGCTACGGTGCTGAAAACAAAAAGTGCATTTTTATCCGTACAAATTCGATTGTTTCTACGGTGCATAAGGAGAAAAACATGATTTTATCCGTATAACAATATTTTTTCTACAGACAAAAAAGAATGAATTCCATTTTGCACCGTATTAACTGACCGTTCATTCTGTTTTTTCCGTCACCTGAAAAGTAACCCTTTTCATTTCACCTTCCAAATAAAATCTCCCTCAAATCTTGTGAACCCCCGGGAAATCCGCTATAATCGGAAGTGTTGAGTTTCAATAAGACTGAATGCCGCCCTGCGGCGGCAGAAAACATGGAGAAGCGGGAAAAATCAGAGATTTTTCCCTGGAAATTGGACTCAAGTCCAATTTCTCCCGAATGAAATGCCGCCCGACGGCGGCAGAAAACAGAGGTAGCTATGAAAATCGAACTGCAGAATCTCACGAAAAAATTTCCGGCCCGGGGCAGAAAGGGCGGCGAGGTCACTGCCGTCAATGATTTTTCCTTTGAAATCCCGGACGGAGAGCTGATCGCCCTGCTCGGGCCGTCCGGCTGTGGGAAGAGTACCACGCTGAACATGATCTGCGGCCTGGAGAAGCCCACCGGGGGCAGAATTTTTTTTGGAAATGAGGATGTGACGGCGCTTCCGCCAGAGCTGAGGGGCGTGGGCATGGTATTTCAGAATTATGCCCTTTATCCGCACCTGACCGTGCGGCAGAATATCCTGTTCCCGCTGGAAAATCTGAAGGGAAAGGAACGTCCTTCCAAAGAGGAAATGAACCGGAGAGTGACAGAGACCGCAAAGCTGGTTCAGATCGAAGAGCTGATGGACCGAAAGCCCAGAGAGCTTTCCGGCGGCCAGCAGCAGCGCGTGGCCATCGCGCGGGCGCTTGTCAAGATGCCCAGGGTTCTTCTGCTGGACGAGCCCCTGTCCAACCTGGACGCGAGGCTTCGGCTTCAGACGAGGGAGGAAATCCGGAAAATCCAGAAGGAAACCGGGATCACCACGGTTTTTGTCACCCATGACCAGGAGGAGGCCATGAGCATTTCCGATCATATCGCGGTGATGAGGGAGGGCGTCCTGATGCAGAACGGCAGGCCGCAGGAGGTTTACGACGATCCGGCGAGCCTGTTTGTGGCGCGTTTCCTGGGAACTCCGCCCATCAATGTGTTTGAGGGGCGGGTGAAGGGCGGAAAGCTCCTGATTGGAGAAGAAGCTGTGCTTTCCGTAAACGGCGTGCCGGATCAGGAGGTATGGATCGGTATCCGCCCGGAGGGCTTCATCCCCCGTCCGGACGGCGAACTTGGCTGCGAGCTGTCCAGAGTGGAGGTTATGGGCCGGGATATCAGCATCGTTTCCACTCATAAGGCCTGCACGAACCAGACCATCCGCTCCATCATCAACGCGGATACACAGATCGATACGTCCGCCCGTACCGTGCGTTTTTCTCTGAAGCCCGGAAAGGTCTTTCTGTTCCATAAGCAGAGCGAAGAGAGAATCCGCTTTGCTTCCAGATAATGGAGGATTTCAAATGAACGACCAAAATAAAAAAGCCTGGCTGTATCTGCTGCCGGCGCTCATTTTCCTGATTCTTTTCATGGTATACCCACTGATCGACGTTTTCATCTATTCGCTGGAGGAGGGCTACAATTTTGCTTCCCAGACCTATTATGGCGTCGGTTCCTACAACTATTCCTACGTCCTGCACGATCCCTATTTCCTGCAGGCTGTAAAGAACACTTTTCTGCTGGTCATCATCACGGTTCCCGTTTCCACGGGACTTGCCCTCCTTGTTTCTGTGGGCCTGAGCTCTATCAAACCACTGCGGGAGCTTTATCAGACCATTTATTTCCTGCCCTATGTGACCAATACTCTGGCCGTCGGCCTGGTTTTCATGGTTCTGTTTCAGAAAACGGAATATACGGACGGCCTGATTAACCTTCTGATCGAAGCCGTCGGCGGAACCGCTGTGGATTTCATCGACGGGCCTTATTGGGCGAAAATGTTCGTTCTCTGCTTTTACACCGTCTGGGTGGTGCTTCCGTTTAAGATCCTCGTCCTGACCAGCGCGCTGGCCTCCGTAAATCCGGACTACTACAAGGCGGCCAGAGTGGACGGCACGTCGAAGCTTCGGACCTTTACGAAAATCACCCTTCCGATGATCTCCCCCATGATTTTTTATCTGGTGATCACCGGCTTCATCGGCGCTTTCAAGGCGTATAGCGATGTGGTGGCGCTGTTCGGAACGGATCTGAACGCGGCGGGGATGAACACCATCGTGGGCTACGTGTACGATATGCTCTACGGCGCCAGCGGCGGCTATCCGTCCTACGCTTCGGCAGCCGCAATTATCCTGTTTGCCATCGTGCTGACCATCACCTGCATCAACCTGCTGGTGAGCAGAAAGCGCGTACAATATTAACCGGAATCCCGGCTGGCAGCCTGAATGCCGCCTGCGGGCGGCGGATTGGAGACCAAAATGGAACAACACATGGATTTTGAAAAAAAGCAGAAGGCCGCGGCGAGGCGCGGGAGGATCGGAAAGTTTTTCACCTACTTTTTCCTGAGCGTCTGGGCCCTGATCGTTCTGTTTCCCTTTTACTGGATGCTTCTGACCTCGGTAAAAAGCTACGGCGCCTATAACGCGGAGCATGTGCCCGCCTTTTTTACCCTGTCGCCCACGCTCCAGAATTATAAGGACGCCTTCACCACGGTGCCTCTTCTGGGGTATCTGATCAACACGGTGATTTTCACCCTGGCGACCACGGTGCTGATGGTGGTGGTCAGCACCCTTGCGGCCTACGCCTTCGCGCGTCTGCGTTTTAAGGGAAAGGATCTGCTGTTCACGCTCTTTCTTTCCCTGATGATGATTCCCAATGAACTGGTGGTCATTACCAATTTTGTCACCATCACCAACATGGATCTGCGCAATACCTTTACGGGACTGATCCTGCCGTCCGTCACCTCCGTTTTCTACATTTATCTTCTGAAGGAAAATTTTGAACAGGTTCCGGACGAGCTGTACAAAGCCGCCAAGGTGGACGGGACCTCCGACCTGAAATATCTTCTGAAGGTGATGGTTCCCATCTGCCGTCCCACCATCGTCACAATCACCATTTTAAAGGTCATCGAATGCTGGAATTCCTACGTGTGGCCGCGGCTGATCACCGATGATCCGGCTTACTTCCTGGTGTCCAACGGCATTCAGGAGATCCGGGAGAACGGCTTCGGCCGGGAAAATATTCCGGCGATGATGGCTGCCGTGGTTGTGATTTCCGTTCCGCTCATCGTCCTGTTTCTGATTTTCCGCAGAAAAATCATGGAAGGCGTATCGAGAGGAGGCATGAAGGGATGAGAACGTTTATGAACCGGCTTGGGAGCCTGAAAAACAAATTGCTGAACCTGAAGCGTCCGGCAGTCCGGACGGGCAGGAGGCGCACTGCCGCCTCCACTCTGTTTCTGATTCCGGCACTTCTATCCGCGTCGCTCCTGTCCGGCTGTCACGGACAGCGGGAACAGGCAGCTTTTACGGTCCCGGAGGAATTCGACACCTCCAGAAATTATGAAATCACCTTCTGGGCCAAAAATGATACCAACGTCCGGCAGACCGACATCTACAAGCAGGCCATCGCGGATTTTCAGGAGCTGTATCCCAACATCACCGTTAACCTGCGTCTGTATACGGACTACGGAAAAATATACAACGACGTGATCACCAACATTTCCACGGGAACCACGCCCAATGTCTGCATCACCTATCCGGACCATATCGCCACCTACCTGACGGGCGACAACGTGGTGGTTCCGCTGGACGATCTTTTTTCCGATGAAAAATACGGCCTTGGCGGAAGCGGGCTGCTTTTTACCTCTCCGTCACAGTCTGAAATCATTCCCCAGTTTCTGGAGGAATGCTCCATCGGCGGCCATTATTATGCGGTTCCCTACATGCGTTCCACGGAGGCCTGCTACATCAATAAGGACTATGTGGAAGCCCTGGGCTACACCCTTCCGGAAACCCTGACCTGGGATTTCATCTGGGAGGTTTCGGAAGCGGCTACGGCGAAAAACGCGGACGGCACCTTCGTTCTGAATGGGGAAGAGGTGCTGATTCCGTTCATCTACAAGTCCACGGACAACATGATGATCCAGATGCTGAAGCAGCTTGACGCCGGATATTCTACGGACAGCGGAGAAATCCGGATTTTCAATGATACCACCACGGAACTGCTTTACACGATTGCGGAGCACACGGAAAGCGGCGCATTTTCCACCTTCAAGATTTCCGGCTACCCTGCCAATTTCCTGAATGCGGGCCAGTGCGTTTTCGCCATCGACTCCACGGCGGGAGCCACCTGGATGGGCAGCGACGCGCCTCTGGTGGACATTGCGGAGGAATCCATCGTGGATTTTGAAACCGTGGTCATGCCCATTCCGCAGTTTGATCCGGAGCATCCGCAGATGATTTCCCAGGGGCCGTCCATCTGTATTTTCAATAAGGAGGATCCTCAGGAGGTTCTCGCCTCCTGGCTCTTCACCCAGTTCCTGCTGACCAATGAGGTGCAGATCGCCTATTCCCAGACGGAGGGCTATGTACCCGTCACCTCAACAGCGCAGAAATCGGCGGAGTATCAGGATTACCTCTCCCGTGCCGGAGAAGACAGCGACACGTATTATGATGTAAAAATCGAGGCGGCCAGACTTCTTCTGGATAATACGGAGAATACCTTTGTCACGCCTGTTTTCAACGGTTCCACATCCCTGCGCGATGCGGCGGGCGAGCTCATTGAAGAGGTGACAAAGTCCACAAGGCGGCATGAAACGGTGGACGACGCCTATATCGAGCAGCTCTATGAGGAACAGACCAGCCTGCATCACCTGAACGAAACCAGCGCTTCCGGAAGCGGAAAAACCGACCTTGGCCCGCTCCCCGTAACTGCAAAGGTTCTCCTCGGATGTCTGGCAGCAGCCTGGGTGCTGATCCTTGTCTGGCTGTTTGTGGGCCGGATGAAGCGCATAAATGAAAAAAGGTTGTAAAAACCGTTGATTTCCTGACTTTTTAGGCTATAATAAAACTGTTTACTGCAAACAATCTCATGGAGAGAAGGAGAAACGTTATGAAAAAGACTTTGACCACGGTTCTGGCATTATCCATGACCTTCATCATGGCTTTTGCCCTGGTTGGCTGCGCAGGCGGCAGCACTTCCGGAGAAACCACCGCAGAGACCGCTGCGGAAAGCACCGCAGCCGTTGAAAGTACGGCTGTTGAGACCACCGAAAGCACGGAAGCTGCGGAAACCGAAACCGCTTCCGAAGAAGGAACGGCTGCTGCCGGAACAGTTCTGAGCTATGATGAGTATATGGCTGCAGAGCTTGACACCGAGGTTACCGTAGAAGCCTATGTACAGGCAACCCAGTCCTGGTGGGAGGACACCATCACCGTTTATGCACAGGATGAAAACGGCGGATATTTCTTCTATAATCTGGCCTGCTCTGAAGAGGATGCAGCCAATCTCGTTCCCGGAACCAAAATCCGCGTCACCGGATACAAATCCGAATGGTCCGGAGAAGTGGAAATCATGGACGGCACCTTTGAATTCGTGGAAGGCGCTGATACCTTCATCGCAGAGCCTCTGGATGTAACCTCCATGCTTGGCACTGACGAGCTGATCAATCATCAGAATGAGTTCGTTGAATTCAAGGGACTGACTGTGGAAGCTGCCGGTCAGGATGAGAGCGGAAACGATGTCGCTTTTCTGTACAACTGGGACGGTTCCGGTACGGACGGCGATGATCTGTACTTCAACGCCTCCTATAACGGCGAAACCTACACCTTCACCATTGAGTCCTATCTGTGCGATAACACCACGGATGTTTATGCCGCAGTGAAGAATCTCCAGATCGGCGATGTGATCGACATGCAGGGCTTCCTGTACTGGTATGAGGGCGTGAATCCCCACATCACTTCCGTAACGCCTGCAGAGGCGTCCGACGCTGCGGAAAGCACGGCTGCGGAAGAGACAACTGCCGCTGCTGAAACGGAGACTGCTGTTGAGGAGACCACCACGGCTGCGGAATAATGTTCCGGCGGAAAACACAACCATAAATAGCATTGAAGGCTGCCTTATGAGGATTTTATTTCTCACGTGGCAGCCTTTTTTCTGTTTTGCCCAGCGGCCGGTATTTTTATTCTGACAGAGTCAGGTAATTTCCACTTTCCATATCAGCTGCAAGATCATTGCAGAGAATGGCGGTTCCTGACAAAAGATCAGGGTCGATCACGGTTTCCGTTTCAGATACCGTCTCATAAGCTCCGTTTCCATAAGAAAGCAGAACCACTTCCGTCTCTGCACCGCCGCCGGAACGCACCAGCGCCAGCTCCCGGTATCCGTTCATAATCTCATCCGTTACCAGAACCGGAGGATTTATCAGAGTAAACGTCTGAATCACTTCTCCGCTCTCCTTCATAAGCAGCGCAGAGGATCCGCCGGATCCGCTTAACGAAGGGCCGACAGCGAGCGCGAAGATCTCATTTTCTCCGTCGTCGTCAAGATCCACATAATTATAATAATACCTGGTTTCTTCCCACTCCTCCTCAGGAATCACATATTCGTCGATGATGGCGGTACGGACTGCTTCATTCGGTTCTGTCTCCGAGGCCATCTGTACCGCTCCTTCCGGAAGCCATGCTCCATCCGCAAAATTTCCTCCGTCTGAGCCGACGTCCGCAGTTGCCTGTTCTTCTACCTGTTCTGCTCCCAGCTCACCCGCACTTGCCTCTACCGCGCTCTCTTCTTCATAATTTTGTGCGTCTTCTCCAAATGCACCAGACCCTGATGCGCCGCTCAGTCCTCCCGCGCAGCCGACCAGCAGCCCGGATACCACAGCGGTAATACAGATAAGTCCTGCGATTTTCTTTTTCATTCAACTCTCCTTCCTGCCGTTTGTGCGCGTCCATGCGGATCACAGGCACGTTGCCGGCATTCCATATTGCATTATTTTCCGCCCCGCATGTATCTGATCCAAAGGCGCCTCGCAGCGGGCGGCGATATACTCATGCTAACCGGAAAAGCTGAAGATTCTCCACAGGAAAAGATAAAGATTTATTTAGATTTGATGTAGACAGCCAGATCCTCCAGCAGGTCCTTCAGAATATTTTCCTGATAAGCGGCGCGGCCCGTTTTTCTCATCTGCACAGCGGTCTCCCGTAGAATTGAATTTTCCATATGGCACAGTCTGGACAGGCGCTTCGCCCCAACCTGTTCTCCGGAAATCCCGTTCCTGTAGTCCTCCGGAGACATCCGCCATATCTCCAGCATCTGTCCGAAACGCTTCCACAACCGGTCCGCAATATCAACTCCTTCCGGATCCATATCCCCATTGTAGAGGATCCGATATCCGCCTTCCGTCAGCAGAGAAAGCACTTTAAGCGCTGCTGTTCTTGGCTGGCCCGAGATACATAGAAGAGTCAGTTCGCCTTCGTCCTTTTCGGAAAGCGCATTCACAAGAAAGCAGAAAACCATCTCATTTTCCACTACAAAAACGGTATCTCCGCCCGCTCTCGCCCCTATCACCCCTTTCAGGTTTTCCAGCGTAATCACGCTGGCTTCTTTTCGCCGACAGAATGCTTCATATGCCGGATGCTCCCCCTGCGCAGTCAGCAGATGGAGACCGTATACATGGACGCTGCTGGAGATGGGATCCGGCGCAATGCCTGTCTGAAGAAGGAGGTCACGCCATTCGTGCGCGCCCTTCGGCAGCTCCCGGTCTTCCTGGCAGCAGATCGCATTGACCAGAAGCTGCCCTGCCGCCGTTCCCCGGTCAAAATAGTGGGGATTACCGGAGATATCAGCGGCCAGAACCGCAAGGACTGTTTCTTCCCGCTGCTTCATCCGGGCCAGCGCTTCTCCCACATTTTCGACAAGCTGTGCCGCTTTTTCCCTGTCTTTTCCGTATTCCCGGATCAAAAGCTGATAACCGAAAGCCTTTTCCCTTCGCATGCGCCAAAGCCAGACTGAAGCAGTTCCTCCTGTCCCCTGCTTTTTCTCAAACCGCACGCAAAGCTCATCCAGAAAGCGCTCCCGCTCCTGCTCAGCCTTCTGCTTCTTCTCCTTCCGCACGGTAATCATTTCTCCGAAATAGGCTTCCAGCACACGCTTCAGGTCAATGGGCGCGAATCTGGTTTTCTGAAGGCTCTGTTCAAATTCTGCGCAGGAAAACCGGATTTTTTTCTCAATAAAGTTCTTCCCGAGAATTCCTCCCAGCAGACGCCGTTCCGCTTCAGAAGCATCGGAAAGAGTGATATATCCCGCTGCCCTTCCATAGGATTCCCATTTTGCGCGAAGCGCCTGTAGGCATCTGCGGGATTCCGGCCGGGAACGGAAATATGCCGCGCATTCTTCATTATTGTTCATCCAGTATCCTTTCATGTCCGTTCCAGGTGTAACGGATGATGGTCACGATCTGAGAGTTCATGGGCCGAAGCAGTTCTGCGATTCGAAGGCCCTTTACCGTATCAAAGCAGCCCCACAGGGACTGGGAATTCATGATATAGTCAAAATCCAGCTTTTCCACCAGCTCGAACATGCTGCTGATATTTTTATCATCCACGCCCGCAAAGGCCTCGTCCAGCGCGATGATACGGGGATGGTCCCTTCGGTCTGCCTTCTGGTACTGGGCGTTGACCGCTGCGAACAGGGGTACATACATGGCCAGGGCCTTTTCACCGCCGCTGAAGCGGTTGAAGGCTGCGTTGGTCAGAGGCTTTCTCGGCTCCTCGCCGCGCCTGTAGAACATCTGAAACGTAAACCAGCCCCGGTAGTCCATGGCCTCCCGCACCAGCTCCATGTAATTGATCATGCCTCCGCTTTCCTCCAGCAGACGCTTTTGTGTTCTGATTTTGCTTCTGAAATGGGAGGCCACCTTCTCGATATCCTCCATGGTCAGAAGGCTTCTGTCCCTCAGCAGAATCTGCTCCAGCTCCGTCACATCCAGCTCAGCCTCGTTTTCCGCCGACCTGGGCTTCCAGTCCAGAGAAAAGCTCAGGCCCATGGAGGTATCCATATCCCTCATCAGCTTCGACATGTCCGCCACCCATCTGCGGCTCTCCGCAATCCTGTCCGTAAGCTGCTGGCTGATGGTCTGGGAAAGGATGTCTTCGAACAGCTCCCTGTCCTTCTCCTGAATCAGAAGCTGCGTTTCATCGATGGCATTTTTCAGGATCTGATAAAACTCCTCCAGATACACCTTTTTCCCATTCCATACGGAGGCGACGCGCACCCGTTTCCGAATCGCGCCTGGAACCTGCTCCGCCGCCTCTTCCATACCGAAGCAGTCCTCCAGCGTTGTCCCGTAGGCAGCCAGGCTGCCGTTGTATTTCTGGAATACCTGATACAGGGCCTGGAGCATATCCGCAGGCTCCCGGTTTTTATCGCTCTCTCTCAGAAAGCCCATCGCTTTCTGCGCGCAGTCCGGTAGGGAAGCTGCCTCTCTGTCAAAGACCAGCTTCAGGGAAAGCTCCTCTTCAAAATATTTACGGAGCCAGGTTTCCTCTCCGATCGCGCGCTGCAATTCTGCCCTTTTCTCCGGTTCCGATTCCGTCAGAAGGCGGAGGCGCTCCGCCAGCGTTGCGAGACCCGTTTCAAGCTTCAGGCAATCCTTACCAATCTGATCCAGTTCCTCATTCAGGGCCTTCAGCCGCTCCGCCTTTTCCCGGATCTCCGGACGGTTCAGATATTCCTCATACTGGCGGATGCGGATCTCACATTCCCGGACTCTGCCGCTGCAGCGCTGCTTTTCTGCCAGAGCGTCGTCCAGCGCCTGCCGGTCCTCCTCCAGACGACTCTGCTGCTCCCTGATCCATTCCTGCGCCTGCTGAAGCCGCAGAATCGTTTCCCTGCATTCCCTCCAGATTCCTTCATATTCCCTCAGCGCATCCTGCGCTTCCTCGTACTCTGCTTCCGTTCTCCCATAGGGCAGCGCCTTGCAGCATTGCAGCATCTCCTGATAGCGCCGGTTCTTCCTCTGCTCCGCCTCCTGCGCCTTCCGCTCCCGCTCCGAGAACTGTCCGTTCAGCCAATCCACCTGCAGCGCGCATTCCCGCATTTTCTCCAGCGCGTCGTTGATTTCCGAAAAACCGGGAAGCTCTCTGTACTCCTTCTCCAGCGTGTCCAGACGTCCGGACAGCGCAGACAGCTCTCCGGACAGCCCCTCCATAAGCGCTTCCAGTTCCGAAATCTGCTCCGTCAGCTGTCTGATCTTCTGTTCCTTCTTCCTTTTCCGCGCAAGCTGGCCCACATATTCCGCTTCGCCCTCCTGCCAGGCCTTTCCCAGCAGGGCTCCCTGGCGGAACATGCCGTTTTCTCCGATGGCAAGACGGCCTTCAGGAAAACCGTCCCAAACTCCTTCACGGGATCCTCCCCGCAGCCCTTTTCCGGACGCCCGGCCGTTTCGGATATGGCGCAGGATGCGGGCCGTTTCCTTCCGCAGTCCATCCTCCAGCTCCGTATTCACCGTCAGGCCCAAAAAGGAGGCAGCAGTATCTCCGGCGTCCTGCTCCCCGGCAGGCTCCGCCCCTTCCACACAGATCACGCTGTCCAGAAACTCGGGGCATTCCCTTTCAATCCGGAGAAGATCCTCCGGCTGCACCACCAGCGCGTCCAGCAGTCCCATGCCCTTTAACTGCGCTTCCATTACCGCGCAGGCGGCCGGATCCAGTCCATCCGCGAATTCCACAGCCTTATAAAAGGGTACTGCCCGGATTCCCGCCTCCTCCATCACCTTTCTGGACCGATCAACCAGCTCTCCCCTCTCCGGCTCCAGCTCCGGCGCGCTCTGAACCGCATGCAGCTCCTCCCGCGCCTGTTTCAGGGCAAGCTCTCCGTCCTGACGGCTTCTCTCCTTTTCCTCCCGCAGGCTCAGAAGCTCCAGCCGCTGTTTCTCATAGTCGCGGCGCAGAAGCTCCTGAATCTCTCCCGCATCGGAAACGGATTCGTATGCCCTGGCCAGTTCTTCCGCTTCTCTGAGAATGCCCCTTTCCGGTTTCCACTCCACGGCTCTGTCAGCCTTCTCATACAGCAGGCTGATCCAGTCGTCCTGTCCCTCCTGCAGCCTTTTTTCTGCAAGCTGCTGCTTCTTTTCCTGCTCCGCCTTCTCCTTTTTCAGCTGCTCCAGCGCAAGAGCCGCCTCTTCATATTGTCCGGATGCTTCCTCGAAATCATGGATTCTCTTTTTCCCCTCAGCAAGATTTTTTTCATACTCTCCAAGGCGCTCCGTGATTTCCGGCATATCGGACAGCCGCCCTTCCTCAAGCATGATGACCGCATCCGGATGTCCTTCCCACTGCAGCACCTCCTGCTGCTCCTGAAGCTGCGCCCTTTCCTCCTGCAGCTCTTCCCGTCTTCCGGAAAGCTCATCCTGAAGCTCCTTTTCCTTCCTCTCGGCGGTAAAAATTTTCCCGTTGTAATCCTCCGCCTTTTTCTCCCACTGGCGCTCCCGCTCTTCGGCCTCCTGCCGCTCCCTTTTCGCCGTCTCCAGCCTGACATCCATATCCTTCAGCTTATCATCCAGCAGGCTGTCCCGTTCCGCGCGGGCCATCCGTTCCCTCTCCCTGCGCGCATTCAGCTTCTCTCCGTTTTCCCGCTGTTGCTCCTGGATCTTTTGCGTTGCAGCAAGCTGTTCCTCCAGCTGAGCCTGCGCCTTTTCCACATCCGCTTTTCTGGAGAGATAGGCCTTTGCTTTTTGGGCCAGCATGAACTGATTATAGCGCGTGTACTCTGTCCGTATGATTCGCACATCCCCAAAGGCTCTTTTCAGTCTGTCCAGGCTTTCCTGAATCTCATCCATCTTTTCCATGGCGTCCACCATGGGACGCAGATCCTCATCTGTCAACGTCTGCAGGGAATCGTTCAGAATCTCATACACCTTCGTTGGCTTGAACTCCTTGGAAAGCTTCGGCGCGCGCACCTTCACCAGGAGCCGGATAAACTGTTCATACTGTTCCAGCTTCCGAAAGCCGAAAATATGCTGATTCACCAGCTTCTTGTATTCGCTCGGACTGTCCGTGAGCGGATTCTCCTCTCCAAGTACCTGCCTTAAATCCCGTCTGTCATAGGGAATCTTCACGCTGCCTGTCTGCTTATACAGCCACAGATCCTGTCCGATCCTGCGCCCATCCAGAATGAGGAAGCCCCAGAAGTCCATCGGTCTTCCCCGTCTGGCGCGCTGTCCGATGCCGATCGTGCGGTACTGGACGCTTTTCCCTCCGTTTGCTTCTTCCGTCTTCTGAAACTCCAGAAAAAGATATCCGGTGGATTCATCCTTTCCCTCCTCTCCCAAAAAATAGTACTCCATTCTCCGGTCGCTGGAGCCGAAGGGATCCAGCCGGCTCGGCGTCCGGTCGCCGTCCAGGATAAACGGAATGAAGCTCTGGGTTGTGATCGATTTGCCGGAGCCGTTCTGCCCGCGCAGGAGAAGCCTGCCATCCTCGAACTGAAAATCTTCCTCATCATAAAGCCAGAAATTAACGAACCCGATCCGGTTCATCTTCCATCGGTTGTTCATGCCTCTGTTCCTTTCTGAAAATCATCCGGATAATAGCCCTTCAGCTTTCCGACTGCCGGAAGAAGGATGCACAATTCCCCCTCTTCCCGAAGCAGCATCCAGTCCTTCATGTACCGCCTCACATTTTCCAGGAGCCTTCCGTCATCCATCTCCCGGTATTCCTTACTCCAGGCCGTCTTCCATCCGTCCCGCAGTTCGATCCAGAAGGCCTCAAAGGTGTCGCGCTCCAGGATGACCGTCTCGTTCTCCTGTCTTTCCAGCCTTCCCGCCTCCAGAAGCTCCTGTATATACGCACAGAACAGAAGAACCGCTTCAGGAAGCATGGCGTCCCGCGGATGAACCGCTCCGAACGCATCCTCCTCCAGCATCCAGAAAGCCGCGTTTTTATGGATATCCAGTCTTCCGCCCAGATTTTCTCCCAGATATCTGGTGATCCACTGTCTCTGGTTTTTCAGATAGAGCGCGTCCGCATCGTCATTTTCTTCCCAGTAAAAGGCCGGACAGGCCACAAGCTGTCTGTAAACGCGATGCACCCGTCCCTGCCCCCGTTCTGTGGAAAGCTCCTCAAAGTCCGCCTTCTCAAAGTCCTGCCAGGATTCGTATCCGGAAATATCGCGCGGGAAGCTTGTGGCAAAATATTTGGAATATCCCGTATTTTCATACAGGACCTCCCGTCCCGCTTCCTGGCCGAAGGCCTCGCTGCTGCCTTCATATACCCGCAGCACGTGCAGCTTTTCCAGATACTGAAGCACCCTTACCAGCGATTTTCTCTGGGTAAAGGACGTCCAGTCAATCTGCATGAAACCTTTCAGCTGCGTCTCCACGTAATCGATCAGCTCCGACAGCAGAAACTGCTCCTCTTCCTCCCGGTCCTCCAGAAACATGAGGACCACGCACAGGATGCAGTAATCCCGGATCTCCGTAAATTCCTGAATCCCCATAAAGCCTTCCGCGTGGGCGGGAACCTTTTCCAGCTTAATCAGATTCTCCGTGTGGATCAGCTTCCAGCCCATCTGTTCTCTGACGAATTTCTGAAAATTCGGCACATCCCGTCTGACCCTGTAATATTCTTCCTTATCCGCATCCCTGCAGATCCAGAATTCTTCCAGCAATGTTCTCAACTCATTCATCTTTATTGAAACTCCATGATATAGGCCGGCATGGTAAGGTTTCCATCCTCACACTTTAAAACACAGCTCCCCTCCTGCCGGATCAGTCTGTATTCCTGCCCGTATTCCGTTCTTCCTTTTCCTTCCGTGTTCATATTCGCAAGACTAATCCACTGCAGAAACATGTTCTTCGTCGCCTCGGAAACCGTTTCCTCAATCTCCGCAAAGGCAATGCGGTTATCCCTGATATAGCGGAAAACAACTTCCCTCTGCCGCTCGGCAAGCTGCAGGTACTGCTGTCTCTGCATCAGCTTTTCCAGAGATTTGTCCGCAAAACCATGCCGGTCCTTTTTCTCCCTGTATGCCCTGGTATGCGGCTTCAGCAGAAATTCTGCCGGCGCTTCCTCATAGACGCTTTTTCCCACCGCATCCGATTCCCGCGGTTCATTCGTCCGGAAATGCTCCATTTTCTGAATTCCAAACACATGAGCAGACAATCGGTGCGCTTCCTCCAGATCCTCACATTTCAGAAAAAGCTCCAGAAATTTCCGGTAATCCTCCTTCCTGCTGATTCCCCAGTTCTGCATCTGCACGATAAGCGCTGCATTCTGGATGATGCTCCGGATCACATCATTTGTGATCTGCAGCACTTTTCTGGCTTCGCACTCATGCTCCGGCGTATCCAGAAACCAGTTTTTCAGCGATTCCCATTTTCCGGTCACATTCTCCCGGATGGACGGTTCCGCATTTCCGCGGTATTCTGAAACCGCGTGCGGAATATCCAGCTCGCTCTGTACCACCCGCTCCAGAATCGTTCCTTCCATCCGCTCCATATGCTTCTCAAGCAGCTGGCTGATTCTTCTGGAATGCCGCTGCAGCTCCTGAATGAACTCATTCAGATATTTGATGAACTTATCCTTATGAAGCACAAATTCCACCGACTTCATCAGCCGGTCCGCCTTACCGGAATAAAAATCCCGCAGATAGTCCTGATAATTCTGATTCAGCCGCTTGAAATCCTCCTGCAGAAGATTCCACCACTCATTCACCTCTTTCAGCGGAGCCTGTTCCATACCCTCCGCTTCTTCCAGGCTTCTTTCCAGCCGTATGAAGAAGTTGGTCGACAGGTTTCCGGATTCCAGAAACAGATTTTCCAGCCGCACCGTCATTCTCTCAATTTCCACCGCGTATTCTGACATGGTATAGCGATACTGCCTGTTCTTGTAATCCGCAATCGTATACACCCTCCCCGGATCCTGAATCGGCGTCAGATTCTTCCACTTTACCAGCGCATCCAGATCCTGCTCCAGCTGTGCCATGCCGTATGACTGGCCGGCAAATTCTTCTTCCCCCTTCACAAGCTCATAGACATCCTCCTTATAGAGCTGGAAGTGCATTTTCTCATATTCTCTGTAAAACAGGCGCATGATTTTTCTGTAAATGGGAGCATTGGGAACGGAAAGATAGGACGTTTCATTGATGGCATCGAGTCGCTGCATGTTGAATTCCTTTTTGTCAATCTGGATATCCGATTTCCTGTTTCTTTTTCTTCACTGTTATCATGAAAAGCTTATAGATGTCATTATAAGACAGGTTGGAAGAATGTTCCATATTTATTTTATTTTTCGTTTAACAGAGTCGTTTACAGGCATCGCCGCATATATTATTCTGAATTTTCCGAAAAATCCGAATTATCTGAAATTTTATGATATGATTTACAACTCTTCAGATAAATGCTATGATATGAAATATCTTCGTTTTTACATTCATTTTCATTCCATGTCAACAATTTCTGTAACTATACTTTCTGAACAGTTTCCTGTTCCCTTTTCTGTCACTTTTCTTATTTCATAAATTCGCTTTTCAAAGTCGCGCTTCTGCTGACATCCCACTCAAATAATGCTATACTGAAAGGAGAAAACATATGGAAAAAACCATCCAACAGCTGAACCTGAGCGATGATTTTCTGTTTGCCAAAGTCATGGCTGACAGCGAAATCTGCCGCAGGGTACTGGAGAAAATCCTGAAGGTCCCCATCCGGAAGGTGGAAGCCCCCGCAACGCAGCGAACGATTGATCTTCTCTTTGAGGGAAAGGGCGTCCGTCTGGACGTATATGTGAACGACGATGAGGGCACCGTTTATAACATCGAGATGCAGTGCAACAAAAAGCGCAACCTTCCAAAACGGACGAGATATTACGCCGGCAGCATCGACCTAGATCTGATCGCGGCGGGAGAAGACTACATAAACCTGAAAAAGGCCTATGTGATCTTCATCTGTACCTTTGATCCCTTCCGCGACGGCAGACACATCTATACCTTTGAAAACCGCTGCCGGGAAAATCTTTCCCTTTCTCTGGGAGATGAAAGCATAAAAATCTTTCTCAATACCAGAGGGACGCTGGACGACGTGGACGCGGAAATGAAGGAATTTCTCGCTTATGTGGAGGACACCACAGACCGCTTTGCTGCACAGGCAAAAAGCCCGTTGATCCGATGGATCCACCGAAAAGTAACCGAAGTGAAACAGAACCCCAAAATGGAGGTGGAATATATGACGTTGATGCAGAGAGATAGAGAAAATATTGAGCTGGGGCGGGAAGAGGGACGTCAGGAGGGTTTTCAAAAAGGACGTCAGGTTGGAGTCAAAATGGCGCTTGACATCATCCGGCTTCATATGGATGGAAAAGAAGCACAGACAATTGCAGACCTGCTTGGCCTGGAAGCGGATTATGTGAATCAGGTTCTGGAAGACTATGCAAATCTGCCCGGATAATCTCTCAAAAAAATCACTCACTTTTATTAACTGTTTATTTTCATTTTACAGCACATCTGTATTCATGATTATCATCATCTATATTCATCAGGCTTTCTTAAATTTTCTCTGTATGCCGCTTTCCATAAACCGGACAAATTCCCTTTCAGAATGACAGGATAAGCATAATGAATCATGTTATTATACAAATAC
>ERZ894229.588-NODE-588-length-28104-cov-11.8543_pt1 | contig 28104 bp, 16 predicted proteins | sample MGYA00380295_ERZ894229 | MGnify/ENA primary metagenome ERZ894229 (study PRJEB32331, sample SAMN06328479) | human gut metagenome | biome: human gut microbiome; feature: stool | host: Homo sapiens | collected 2014-09-17 ... | reverse complement strand
CGAAAATCAACACTTCAAAAAGTTGCCATTTCTTGACAGCTTAGATTAGTGCGCCACTTTTTGGCTGTCCTCTACTTTCTTTCACACTACACCCCTTCATTTTAATATTCACATTATATCGTGAAAATTACCCGAAAATCAATAGGCGGTTTGGCATATATAGAGAAATGTGATATTATGTCAATAAATGACGAACATAATTTTTGTGAAAATATATCAAATATGACAAGAGGATTGGTATGAAGGAAAAACCCACTATAAAGTCACTGGGAAATATTTCTGAATTAAGATATATAAATGCTGATAATGTCACGCGCTATCGGGCGATTATGCGTTATCTTTATTTGCAGTATGAGCGATTGAGTTATTGGCTCAGCCCTGAGCAGATATATTCTGGAGTTATGGAATGGAATATTTTGAAAAATTATACGCTGGAGCAGTGCCAGTTGGATTTGGATCAGTTGGTTTCGTGGAAAAACCTTACTTATCGACATGATGGTACTAGAGCGAGAACCGTTGAGGAGTATCTGCGAAAAAAATATCAGTATCTGATTACTCCCTATTCTATTGAACTTGAGCGCTTCCTTGAACGTCTCGAAGGGGTGAAGGGATATGGGGGCTCACTAGAGCCGACTTTGTTTGACAAGATTGCAGACACTATTTTGGATATTTATGAGCATAAAGGAGATTATGAACCCAAAGCTGCTCTGGAAGTCTGGAATTCATTATATGACTCATTTCAAAAGTTGAATCAAACATCAATGGATTACATTGCCAGCCTGCATACCGGGACAGCCGAAGATTTGATGATGACATCTTCTTTTTTAATGTATAAAGATTCGATCACCTTGTATCTTCAGGATTTTGTTCAGGCATTGCAGCGCAGATCTTATCGGATAGAAGGAAATTTAAAGTTAATTAATCGTGACATGCAAACTCGATTTTTTAAGTGTGTATTGGAAGGCGAATGGTTAATTCCAAAAGTGGAGGAATTTTTTACGAGAGAGGAATACCAACAAAACCTGGAGCGCAGATGGCGTCAATTATGCCGATGGTTCTGCGGAGACGATCATACACAAAGTGAGATGTTCCTTTTGGAGCAAGCTTCAAAAGATGCGATTAAAAAAATCGTAAGGAGTACACTTCGAATACAGGAAAAGCAACGGTCAATTGTGAGCCGACGTCAGGACTTGGATTTTCTGGGAAAATGGTTCTACCATCTGGAGGATGTGAAGGAGGCTCATAAATTAGCAGCCTATGCGTTTGGAATATTTCCGACTCGCCATTTACAGGGGGAGGACAACCGCAGCTCCGATAGTCAGGATATTTCTATGTGGGATGAGGCTGCTATTGAGCGCGTAATTAGGAGCAGAAGTCGAAAACGCGGTGGAAAGGGAAGTGGAGAGAGTGAGACGATTGCCGATAATCATTTAAAGAAGGAAGCATTGAGGCAAGAACTTGTTGCATACCAGAAGCAGGAACTGGCTTTCTTAATTGAGATGACAAAAAAAGGAAGCGTTAAAGTCTCAGAACTCCAATGTATTACAGCAGTTGCAAGGATTCAACTTTTAAATTGGATTGGGAGGTGTATCTCATCGGAGGGACAGGCTTTTTATACGTCTGAGGGGATTAAGGTAACACTTTATATGCCGGAAGAGAAGCATTATGTTACATTAGATTGCGATGACGGAACATTAGGCCTTTTAGATTACTCCTTTGTGTTTGAAATTGAGAATCAAGAAACGTGGCAAAATTTACTGAGAGGGATGACTGGTGATTTGGATGGCTGATGGAATAGAGCAACGCGGCTTTGAAGATCATACCGATATGGAAGAACGGCGCAAAATCTGTATGAATGCGTTATTGAACCGTCCTTGGATAGAACGTGATAAGGATCCGCAGCTCTATCACTGGGCTAGGGAGCAGTATCTGGAAATACGGAATTGGTTTGCCAACTATCCGGGATATTCCGTTATTATGAATAGAAAGCTGATCAAACTGGAAAAAGTTCCGGTTGAGGCGAAGAGTTGGATGGGGTTTGAAGGGTTCAAGGAACCCATCGATTATGCGCTTTTTACCTATGGTCTATGGTACCTGGAAGATAAATCAGCTGGGGATCAATTCATATTGACTACTATGGTCAAGGAAATAAAGGAATTTATGAATGAGCAGGGCCTAAATGTCGATTGGAAGAATTATTTCCATCGGTTATCCATGGCCAGGGCTCTAAAAAAACTGAAAAGTTTGAATGTTTTGCGTAGCATTGACGGTCAGGAGTCCGATTGGGCGTCTGATGCAGAAAATCATGATGTGCTGTATGAATGCGCCCCTTGCGCCAGCTATGTTTTGAGGACTTTTCGTAGAGAACTGCCATCTTATCAGTCTATGGAGGAATTGAGCGATTTGCCTGAGGAAGAGGATAAAAAGAAACGACAGCTAATGTACCGGAGGTATTTGCTCGAACCATTCGTGGGGCTGGATTTATGGGAACAAGACTTATTTTATTTTCATGGACAAAAAAATAATTTAATCGGGCAGCTCGATAAGATGTTTGGTTGGGGTGGAACCAAATATAAAGAAGGTCTCCTGTTTTTCTATCCGGAATTGGTGAGTGATATGGAGCTTTTCCCCACACTATCGGCTATATCAGATCTTGTCCTGCTATTTTGTGGAAAGATCAGAACCATGTATGAGTTGGGTGAAGTGAAAACAGAGTCGGTGTCATCGGGTAAAATTCGACTGACCAGAGGTAGTATTGAACAGATTCTGCTTGAATTACAGTATGAAAATGGATATCGCTGGACGAAAGAATACCGGAGTATGAAATCGTCACAGTTGGCAGACGCAGTGTGCGAACATATGGAACAGTGGGAATTCGGTAGTTGGCAGGATGACATGTTCTTTTTGTTGAATCCGGTTGGAGGAAGGTATTACACTCAATATGGAGAAGTGGAGATCGAGGAGTAGAATATGAAACGATGGCGGATGAATCGTATGGGGATTCTGAATTTCTGGCTTTATGATGAAGAGGTTTTTGAACTGGAACAGGGTAGATTGCTGTTCAGAGGAGCAAATGGGTCGGGAAAATCTGTTACAATGCAAAGCTTTATCCCGCTGGTTCTGGATGGAGACAAGCGCCCGGAGCGCCTGGATTCGTTTGGTTCAAGGGATCGCCGCATGGAATATTATCTTTTGGGCGACAGCGAGACTGGCCATATGGATCGAACTGGCTATCTCTGGATTGAATTTTATCACGAAGATAAACAGAGCTATAAAACCATCGGAATTGCCCTGCGCGCCAGAAGAGGGGCGGCGCAAATGGTTTTTTGGGGATTTTTGCTGGAAGATGGACGACGGATCAATCAAGATCTCCATTTATATGATTATCCGAATTGGCTGGAAACAAAGAAAAAGGTGCCACTCACAAGAAAAGCCTTGACGGAGGTCATAGGGGCTGGGGGAATTGTAGTTCAGGAACAGGCAACGTATCGTGAACTTGTGAAAAAACACATATTTGGGTTTAAAGACAACAATGATTCTTACAAAGATTTATTAAAGCTTCTTCTGGAGATCAGGAGCCCAAAGCTTTCAAAAGAGTTTCGCCCATCATCAATTTACAGTATTCTGACAAATTCGCTTCCAGCGTTGACGGAAGACGAGTTGGGTGACCTTTCGGATGTCCTGGAAGATATGGATCAAATTTCAGAGCGGCTGGAAGAACTGCAAATTCAGATACAGGAACTTGAAGGCCTGGAGAAGCAGTACGATAATTACAATAAAGTTTTGCTGTATCATGTGTCCTTAGATTTGAAGGTGTTAAATCACAGTTTTAATGAACGCAAGAAAGAATTGGATGATTGCAAAAAAAATTTAGACAATACGATTGCTTGTGGTATCGCGCTTAAGACTCAGATATTGAAAGCAGAACTTGAAATTGAGAAAATACAGTCGGAATTAGATTATCTCCAGCAAAGCGAGGGATTGGAAAAACCTATAGAACTGGAACGTTTACATACGGATTATAAGAAATTGAATGAACGATATGTGGCAGTCAAAAAGCGGATGGCCGATAATGAAAGGCGGGTAGAGGCATGGCAAAACGAAATAGCGGAAAAGAAAGTACTAAGGGATGAGTTATTCCAGAAACAAGACAGTTTGCTGGAAGAATTAGAGAGCTATGCGAGAGTTATGGAGTTTTATGAACATGATATATACCATCGGCAGTGGCAGCATGTGGGCGATGATTACGCACGCTGTGCGGACAATTGGAATCAGGACTTGCTGGCACATCAAGTAAAGTTAAAGGCTGCAGTTTTGATTGGCGAAAGAGAACGGGAAGCTAGTTTGGATATGGCAAAGGAAAAGGAGCGATGGGGGGAATTCTATAAAAAGAAAAGCCTAGCGGAAGAAGAATATTTGTCTGCGGAAGAGAAATTTAGTGCTGGAAAAATGCAGCTGAAGGAGTGTATCATTGGCTGGCGTCAGGGCCTTTCGCAATTAGAAGTCAGTAATGAGAATGTAGGTTATATTCTAACAGCGCTATCTGAACTGGGCAAGGATAACCGCAATTATGAAACTGTAAGATCGTCAGTGTACAATTTGTTTCTAGATCAATATCAGCAGTTGACAAACAAGGTACTCGTTTTAGAACAACAGTTTAGAGAATTTGAAGAAAAAAGGGAGCTTTTGCAAGTAGAACTAGATTCGTGGAGAAGCCATAAAGAGCCTGAGCCGTTGCGGTCACTTTCGAGAAACAAGTGCCGTGGTGAGAGGGCGGAGCGGATGGGCGCACCTCTTTATACGGTCTGTGATTTTTCCGCTGAATTGACGGAAGCAGAGAAGGCACAGCTTGAGACTACTCTGGAGCAGGCGGGTATACTGGATGCCTGGATTTTGCCAGGAGGGCGAATGGGCTATTTTGCTCATGAAAAAGATGAGGAAATTTGGATTGAACCCTGTGAAAATCCTGGAGTGGTGACCCTAAGTGATGTGTTGGCGCCGTGTCCCTCTGATGAAAGTGGTTTGACAAAAGAAGATATTGCCTTAGTATTGTCCAGTTTTACCTGGAGTGGTGAAATGGATTATATGCAGGACTCTATGACATCGGCGGCATTCAATCAGATCGGGAGAGAGGGATTCCGGTTGGGAGCTTTGGCTGGACGGAATTCTACCAAAGAGCAGGCGGAATATATCGGAAGTGAGAATCGACAAAAGGCAAAAAGACGGATGATTGACCAACTGGAACAACAGGTTTTGGAACTGGAAAATAAACAGGATGCTATTCAGGAAAAAATATACCAGGAGCACGAAAAGCAGGATATTCTAACAGCGGAAAAAGAAAGTTTCCCAGATGATGGGGAAATTCAATTATGTCTGGATCATTTGACAAGTAAGTGGCATCTTTTCCAGGCGGCGATTAAACAGGAAAAGGAAGCAGAGATTATATACCATAAAAAAGAGGCAGACTGGAAGGAACGAAAAGTTGAATTGACCGAGATAACATCTGCCTGGACAAGGCTTAAAACTTTAAGTACGCTTTCGGAGGCGATGAATTGTGCGAATGATTACAAGACCAGTCTGTCACAGCTGAAGACCGAGTATGTGCATTACAGGAGTCTGCAGAATGATTGTGAGAACTATCAGGGGTATATCGATGAGGTGAATGAGCAAATTAGCGATAATCAACTGGAGTTGAGCGGAGTACGAAAATCACAAGTGCTGCTGGAAAGCCAGATAAGCCAGCTTGAAGAGTTGATAGAGGCTAAAGGGCTAAGAGATATATTTGATAAAATTGATAAATGCAAACAAACGAAAAATGATTTAGCAAAAGAGGTCTCAAAACTGCATGAGGAATTGAGGGAAAATGACAAATCGCAAGGTTCCTTAGGTGCTCAACTGGACGCGAGACAAGAACATTTGGCAGAGATAACTGAGAATCTGGAGGCTGCTATTGTACAGTGGCAGACAGAAATGAATCTGGGACTGGGATTTGTAGAAAATATGGATACCTATAATCAGACTGAGCGTCGGGACATTATGCGTTTGGCGGAGCAGCTTGTGACGGAATATAAAGTAGTCTGGGGGAACATGGTAAAGGAGACGGTGATAAGCGACCTGATTACAGAATTCAACAAGGCTAATGTGAATCTGCGTGAGTATGCGCTGGAGCGGGAATCCTTGGAGAATGGACGGGCCATTATCCGTTCCAATCGAGATCGAATGAATCCTATGACTCCCAGAGAATTGTTAAAGGAACTGCGGGAAAAGGAAGCGGAACAAAAGCTTCTTCTGACAGAACAGGATAAAAAACTGTATTCAGAGATTATTATTGGTAGTGTGGGTAAATCAATTCAGTTAAAAATACATCAGGCGTTTGATTGGATTGATAAAATGGATGGGCTGATGAAACAGCGAAACACCTCCAGCGGTCTGAGATTATCTTTAAAATGGGTTCCGTTGCCATCACGAAGTGAATCAGAATTGGATACAGAAACTCTTGTCAAACTGCTTTTAAGTGATACAGAACGACTGGATGACAGCGAGATTAACCAAATGATTGAACATTTCAGAAAGCGGATTCTATTAGCAAAGGAGTCGGCAAAAGAGGAACAGGGTTCTCTGCGAAAATATATCAATGAAATGTTAGACTATCGGACCTGGTTTACCTTCCGATTAGATTTTCGCAAGGGAGATCAGTCGAATTACAGGGAACTGACCAACAGTAGATTTAATGTGCTGAGTGGTGGAGAGAAAGCAATGGCAATGTATATACCGTTGTTTGCGGCAGCAAATTCTCGATATAGTAAGGCTGAGGATGATGCCCCGAAGATTTTGGCGTTGGATGAGGCATTTGCCGGTGTGGATGATTCTAATATGCGTGATATGTTTGATCTTTTGACAGATATGGATTTTGACTACATAATGACATCACAGGTTCTGTGGGGATGTTACGATACCGTGCCAAGTCTGGCAATTTATGAAATCCATCGGCCTAAAGACATTGATATAATAACGTTACTCCACTATCGGTGGAATGGTAAACAAAAATTATATGTGGAGAATTAGCAGCAGATATGGAGCACAAGAGGAAGATAACGGCAGAGGAGTATTACAGCGATCCAAATTTAAAACGTATGCTGAACGCGGTTTTTAACAAGTATAGAAGTTATGGCAGTGGCAGAGGAAAAATTAAACTTGTCATCTCCAGTCAGGCCGAGGCTCAACGATTACAGACATTTTTTGGACCGAGGGTCAGGGGCCTGCTGGGGGTAGGCGATCAGCTGAGCATGGAGATGAGCGTGATAGAGGAGGAACTTGGGAAACGTTTTATGTTGACCGTCCCATCCTTATACGAAATACTGTATCACGAACCATTGTTGACCAAAAAGGAAAGTTTAGTAAAGGCAGATACAGAGTGGGAAACCTTGTTTACCAATGTGGTTGAGAAGCTTCAAAATGAAGAGAATATCAATATCGTGGACAAAGCGTTCTGTGAGTTGACGTATGATTGGTTATATCGTCTCTGGAAAAAGGAACCTGGTTCGGGATATCGGATTTTACAGGCGGGGATGAAAGACTATAATGCTGCACTCACCTCTCTTAAAATCTGTTTGGAAGCTCTTTGGTATCTGCTGATGGATTTGGAACGCCTGGAGCAGGAGAATGTGAAAAAGTCTGATAAAATATATATATCCATGTTAGCAACTTTTGTCGCGGGTAAACACTCATTAGATGAGAAAAAAACGTTGGCAGGCAGGCTTTTTTTTCGAGCTTTGGAAAATGTTTACTCCCAAAGATATCGTGAAAATGGAGCGTCAGACCCTCTGGAACATGTTCCGGCTTTTATGCGTAAGCGGATGATGTATCGTTTGTATCATTTAAGTGATGATACAACCAGTTCACTTTTTCACAGATTTACTTTAGATATTTATGAATCTATGAAGAAAGAGACAGTTAATCTCGGCAATGTTGAGGATATGGGAGACTTTGAGATTAAGTCTAACCTTTTTTTGATTGAAAATCCATCGGTTTTTCATTATTTAGTTGACTGCCTGATAGAATATGTGAAGGCTAACAATATTCCAAAGCAGCTAATAAGAGACAGATTTCCGATTATTATATGTACTTCAGGCTGTTTCCGAGCTGCGGTGCTGGAGTATGTTCGGATATGCATCGAAAGAAACTCAAAATGCCGAGTCTATTTTTCTGGTGATTTTGACCGAGCAGGAATTGAGATGATGGAAAAGTTAAAAGAATATTTTCCTAAAAATGTATCTCCGTTTCAAATGAATGCAAAAACATATCTTGCAGGATTGAATGGAAAATGTAGGGAGCTCTCAGAAAAGGATAGAGAGATATTGGCTGGGAAAAACAGCGAATTAGCAAGGTTAATAGCGTTACATGGAAAAAAGGTATATCAGGAAAGCATTGCTTATGACCTATGGGAAGTCCTTTTGAGAGAAATTCAATGTGTTGAGACAGTTATGTATCAAACATATGAGGAAGGGAAGCGCACGATGGAAAAACGCAAAGTAGAGATGTTTTTATCATATTGTTGGCAAGATGATAAAATAGCTGCGGATATTTTTGCCTATTTGAACAATGTCACGAATATTCATATTCATAGGGATACAATAGATATTAAGAAATGGGATAGTATTAGAGCTTATATGAATAATATAGAAAATATGGACTATATTATTTTGCTAATTTCAGACGCCTACTTGAGGTCAAGAAATTGTATGTACGAAGTTTTAGAGGTTATGCGAGATCGCAAATATAAGAATAAAATATTTCCCGTAGTGGTTTCAAAAGAAATCTATAACCCAACTGTAGTTGCAAATTATGTAAAATATTGGCAGGATCAACAGCAGCAGCTGGAGGATACTCTGAGCAGTCTGAGGATTCAGAATTTGGGAAATTTGAATCAGGATTTAAAAATTATTCAAGATATAGCAGCAAATACCGCCGATTTTTTGTATTTGGTGAGCGATATGAACAATCCTGAAATTGCTGAAATAAATGTTGAAATTACTAAAAAATTAGAGGAGTGGGGAGTAATTTAACTTATTGAGCTTTTGGGTTACTTAATGTGTAGCGGGTACTTCAGGCTTGCAGGATAATGATATTGATCTTAGCGAAAACGTAATAAGTTGTGATAATTCTAAAGAAATTGCCATGAAAAAAGAGGATAGACAGATGAAAAGGACAGACCGATCTATAAAACAAAAGACTGCAGAATCCATCTTGGATTACTGGTATACACTTGAGTTTTTAAGTCAGGATGCGTTGCCGTCACTCACATATGAAGAAAAACAGAAGAATAAAGATGCGCTGAAAGCGCCGCTGGCCTATGAGAGATTGAGGGATTTTTTGAGAGCATCCTGGATTGCATTTGCAAAGTCGGTTATATAAGAGGACATCAATATCTTGAAAGCGATCAGCCTCCTTATACACTTGATAAAGCCTTTGAGATTATGACAGTAATACAGTCACGGGATGAAGGGGCCTCGGAACGCGTGGCAGTAACCGCTGGATGATGCAATTAAAAGATGGGAGGAAGGAACTTCGTATCCATACTACTTATATTCCAGGCTGCATCCACAACGGATACGCAGATATGCGAAAAATGTGGAACAGCGGCTTAAGAAACTGAAAGGACAACCTTATGAATTACAAGCAACTAACCGGAACTGACCTTCTGGTATCTAATTTATGTCTTGGAACCGTACAATTCGGCTCGGCAATAGGGGAAAAAGAATGTTTTGAGCAGTTAGACGAATTTACAGACTTAGGCGGTAATTTTCTGGACACTGCCCATGTATATGGTGACTGGCTAGCGGGAGAGCGGGCAAGAAGTGAGAGAGTGATTGGAAAATGGCTGAAGCAAAGCGGTAAGCGAAACAACTATGTGATATCCACGAAAGGAGCGCATCCAAGGCTGGATTCCATGGAAGTATCGCGGGTAAGCCGGGAGGCAATTATGACTGACATAGAAGAAAGTCTTAAATGCCTTGGAGCAGATACTATTGATCTGTATTTCCTGCACCGGGATGACGAGTCTGTTTCCGTTTGCGAGATTCTTGATATTCTGGAAGCTGCAAGAAAAAAAGGATATATTCGGTATTATGGCTGTTCCAATTGGAAGCTGAAACGCCTGAAAGAGGCACAGAGGGCAGCGGAGGCTAATCACTTTTCCGGCTTTGTCTGCAATCAGCTGATGTGGAGTCTCGCCGATATGAATCCGGCCGGACTGGGAGACCCGACGCTGGTTTGGATGGACCTGGAAAATTTTACTTATCACAAAGAGAAGCAGCTTAGTGCAATGGCCTATATGTCGGTGGCAAAAGGATACTTCAGTAAATTGCTGAAGGGAGATATGATTCCAGAAAATGTAGCTGCAATTTATGAGAATGAAGCAAATTATAAAATCACGGAGGAGTTGAAAGCCTTGAAAGCATGCGGAATCACCCCCGTACAGGCGTGTATTTCCTATTTTAATGAACAGCCATTTACAGCAATTCCGCTGGCCTCTTTCCGCAGCACAGAACAGATGAAGGAAACGGTAGCCGGTTGTGATGTGACACTGAGCATGGAAGTCAGGAAGAGAATAAATAATATTAAAACATTTGTCAGTGATTTGTGAAAATGGCATAAGGAAAGCGGAGACAGTAATTGAGTTGGTTCTATTACTGCCTCCGCTTTTCCTTCCACCAATCCTACACCAAATACAACTCAATCCCCACCGGATATATTCCTGCCATAGTGCTCAGGGATAAGGAAAAATTTGTGTTTATGAGCATTATTGGAAAATAGGTGACTTGTTACAGTGAGTATGTACAAAGGGCGGGAAGAGCTGGCTAATTTACATGGCAGCCAAAGTGGAGATGCCCACCCTACCTGCCCGTGCGTTCTGATTGTCATGGATTGGAACCGAGATATTATATCCAATATAGAACTGATGAAAACGGAAGATTATGAGATAATGTTATTCTGAATTCCACTCTATGTATGTGACGAAATGGCAATATGAAGAGAATTAAGGCCAGGAATCCATAGCTATTTGCGGTCTTAAGCGAAATCTGTGAATACTGTGGAATTGAACTGGTGAAAACAAGTCTTGGAAAAGTGGACAACATGCTGAAGGAAATGACGGACAGGATGGGCAATGGAAATAAACTCTGCTTCTGGAAATTGCTGCAGTTAGCATACATGAATTGATTTCTTCCAAAAAGTCCTGTAAAATGGTGTTCAGGCGAAAGCACTGGGGCCAGATGCCCGTTGTACAGCGCCAATTGTACAGAGCCAATTGTACAAAGCCAATTGTACAGAGCCAATTGTACAGCACCAATTGTACAGAGCCAGTCGTACAGCGCCAATCGTACAGCGCCAGTCGTACAGTGCCAATCATGCCGCGACAATATCATAAACCAATAGAGAGGACTATATATATGAATTTTATACAAAAAGTAACTGCGCCAATTCTGCCAATCGGTGACGTTTCCTCCTTCTCCCTGATCGGTGATCCGGGCTGCGAGGGGCTGGGAACCACAATGATGCGTGTCTATGTCAACGCGCTGGAACTGGCTTCCCGGGATGATTTTATTCTGATTGCCGGCGACATGGTACCGACTGGGAAAAGGCGGTTTTATGAGACGATTTCTGAAATCACCAATTCTGTGGCGGGAAAGGACACGTATATTTTAAGAGGGAACCACGACACCGGAGTGTATACCGAATATTTTGGACTGCAGAATTATGCGCTGATCGGCGATTCATTTACCGTGGTAGTGCTGGACAACGCCATGCGCACCTTCGAGGCTGAGGGGCTGGAGCTGCTTGGACGGGTGCTGGCTATGGAAGAGTGCAGGAACGTGGTGATCGCATTTCATATTCCGCTGCCCAACCATTTTATCCGAAATTCTGTCTCCGAGGCGGAATTTGAACGCCTGAGAGCCGTGTATGCGCCTTACAGGGAAAAGGTGAAGTACTTTGCCTGCGGCCATGTGCATTCCAGATTCGAGGATGTGGTGGACGGGATTCCATTGATCTGCAGCGGTGGCGGCGGAGCGATGATCGAGGATGTCTCAGAGGAAATCAAGGCTTCGGATGTGGATTACCACATCGTGAGGTTTTTCATGGAGGAAGGCCGTATCTGCCATAGAATTGTGGATTTGACGGAGATGTATTATAAAAGAGAGCAGCAGGAGCCGGTTTTGAAAGAGAAGCTGGAGGAGGCGGTGAAGGGGGAGCTGTATGCCCATCTGCGGTATTTGACATTTGCGGACCGCGCGCAGAAACGCGGGTACGAAAAGGTGGCGAATCTGATGAGGGCTCTGGCTGATTCGGAGTATCGCCATGCACGCAGCTTTTTTGCTGTTCTGGAGCAGCCGGTGCCGTTTATGGAGGCGCTGAGCGGATTTAGAAAGAGCGAGAATTTTGAGTTTGAGAGATTGTATCCTATGGTATCGGATTACGCGGCGGGAATCGGCGGTATGCTGGCTAAGCAGGCCTTTGCTGACGCTGCAAAGATGGAACGCTCCCATGCGGAACTGATTGCAAAGGCGGAGAAGCTGGAGGAGTTTTCCGTGGATACACTGTATGTGTGCCCTGTATGCGGGTGTGTAATGACCGCGGTTGACGAGATTGACCGGTGTCCGGTGTGCGGAGCGCCGAAAAGGCAGTTCCGGGAATTTACGGGCAAAGAGTAGGATTAAAAATAGGAATAAAATAAAAACAAGAATAAGAATAAAGGAAAGCACCAGATGGATTCGCCTGGAACAGGGCGGTCTGTCTGGTGTTTTTTAGTTTCGCAGAAAATTATTTTTATTATTATATTATGATTCCATATTTGTCACACGATAATGTCCGGGCGATACCTGGGCGTATTTTTTAAAGGTACGGATAAAGTTGGAGTAGTCATGAAAACCGGATAATTCACAGGTGTCAGTGACGCTTTTTCCCTGCTTTAGAAGCGTTTTGGCGAGGGAAATCCGTTTTAGAATCAGGTACTCCTGTATGGAACAGCCCGCCTGTTCCCGGAATTTGCGGCTCATATGGGAGCGGTTCATGTAAAGGTGGTCCGCCAGAGCCTGGATGGATAAGTCTTCTGTCAGATGCTCGTCGATGTATCTCATGATCTGGCTGGAAAGCTGGGGCATGATGTTTTCGGAAATCAATGTGGACTCGTAAAAACAGGTGTTGGCCAGAACCAGGAGCTGCAGGAGATAGGTGGAGGCCAGGACATCATGGCCAAAGCTTGCAGAGGCCACGGCAGTGTGCAGGTGATCTGTCAGATAGAGATATCGTTCCAGAGACCGGGGCGGCAGGGAGAGTAGATTTTTGTCCGCATTTTTCCTCTTCTCAAAACAGGAGAGCAGGTCGGTCTGTTCCGTGCAGTAATTCCGAACCAGCTCGGGAGAGAAGTGGGTAGCGATCCGCTCATAGGGAGTGCCCTCATAGGAGACAGCGCGGTGAATCTCCTGGCTGTTGATGATCAGCAAATCCCCACGCTGTAACCGATACCGGTGGTGCTCAATGTAGCAGTCCGTACAGCCGCCTAAAAACAGCAGCAGTTCGTAGGAGTCGTGCATGTGGTAGACGTCATTGATTGGCTTCGCGGAGATCATATGGTGACTCCGGATAATCTCTGGAAAATGAATCCGGCGGCAGCCGTCGTTTTTCACTGCACCGCATTCTGGTGATAATGGTATGGATTCATTTCGATTCGTGTCCTGTTCTGTAAAAAAAGTCATAGCTCTCCAGCCTCCAATCCTGCGCAGACCTCGCCAACTATTTTTCATGTATCGCACATAAGCGCCTAAGAGACAGGCGCCAAGCGCTCGCAGCGATAAAAAATCACATAACGCAATAAAAAGACAAAAATGAGCAAAGAACCTGCATGATATTTATTATATGATAAGGAATAAAAAAAGCAAGCAGTACTTGTACAGGAGGTAACATTTATGAAATTTGAAGTAAAAAATCCTGATTACGGGAAAAGCCCGTATACAGGCATGACGAAGGAACACTGGCTGGAGGCGTGCGAGTTCCTTCTGGAGGGGATTTTTTCCGGGATTGAAAGTATGGAGGGTCAGCCCGTAAGCCGAAGAGTGGAATTTGAGGTGAGTTATCCGAATAAGAACAGTTCTCCGACAAAGGCCAGTGCGGAACGGTTTGAGGGGCTTGCCAGGAGCTTTCTGATCGCGGCGCCGCTGCTGCATAACCGGCCGGAGGCTGTGATTTGCGGCGTATCGGTGAGAGAGTATTATAAAACGCGGATACTGGAGGCGGTGACGCCTGGAAATCCCAATTATCTGTACTGTTTACAGGAGCTTCTCGCCATGGCAAAGGAGGGTGAGGATACCTTTCAGCATACCTGCGAATGTGCTTCACTCGTAATCGGCCTGGATCAGTGTAAGGGGGTCATTTGGGATACATATACGGCGGAGGAGAAAGACAGAATCGCGTCCTATATCCGGGAATTTGCCTATGGGAAGACGGGAGCGCATAACTGGCGGCTTTTCAACATGCTCATTCTGGGATTTCTGCATCAGGAGGGATATGAGATCGACCGAGGCGTGATGAGAGACCATGCGCAGACGATTCTGTCGTACTATGCCGGAGACGGATGGTATCGCGACGGCCATCGCTTTGATTACTATACTCCCTGGGCATTCCAGGTGTACGGGCCGATCTGGAACCGTTGGTATGGATATGCAGAAGAGCCGTGGATCGCAGGGAAAATAGAGCAGTATGCCAATGCACTTACGGATTCATTTCTGTCCATGTTCGATAAAGAGGGTCATGTGACGCTTTGGGCGAGAAGCGGCCTCTACCGCAATGCGGCCTCTTCCCCCTTTGCCTCCGCGTATCTTCTCAATCATACCAACGTCAATCCGGGACTGGCAAGAAGAATCAATTCCGGCGCGCTGCTCCAGTTTATTACAAGGGAGGAGGTATTTGTAAATGGAGTGCCGTCGCTGGGATTTTACGGACAGTTTCTCCCCATGGTACAGGATTACAGCTGCGCGGAAAGCCCGTTTTGGATTGCAAATCCATTTGTGGCGCTGACGTATCCGGAGGAGCATCCGTTCTGGTCCGCGGTCGAGGAAAATGGGGATTGGGGGCAGCTGGGAGATTGGGGAGCGGAGAGTTCCCCTCATCTGCATTCGGTAACCGGTTATGCAGAAACGATCATGAATGGCCCGGGAATTGTCTCTGCGCATCTGGGCGGGAACGGGGCCTGTGAGTTCCGGACAGCGAAGGGGCTTTTTAAACCTGGAGATGAGTACATCAGATATTACATACGCCTCGCATTTCACAGCCATTATCCGTGGGAGGCCTTTGACGGCCAGGGGGCGGAGGCCATGCAGTACAGCCTCTCTTATGATGGGGCAAAGGAGGCGCTGGTGCCGAATATCATCATGTACGGCGGTGTAAATGACGGGGTTCTCTACCGGAAACAGTACTTTGATTTTTACCATAACTTTCAGGGCGGCGCCTCCATCGATCTGGCGGATTTTCCGGTGGCATACGGCCACATCCGTGTGGACAAAATGCGTATCCCTAACAAACCATTTACACTGACCATGGGGGCCTACGGTTTTCCGGAGTACCAGGATGGAGAGAAAACACAGGTGATCAGGCGCTCCTGCGATGGCGCGGAGGCAGTGATTCTAAAACAGGATGGTCGGCAGCTTGCGCTGGTTGCCTATACGGCATGGGAATCGGTTGAGACAAAGGAGAGAAGAGGCGTTAATCCGGCCGCGGAGAACAGTATTTTGGCTTATGGAAAGCTGCGCAGAGAAAAAATGTATGGGTACGAGCCTTATGTGATGATCAGTGCCGTGCTAAGCAGGACTGATGACAGAGAATGGGCGGAGGATGAACTGTTTCCGATCAGAACAGTCACCTTTACCGATGAGGAACAGTGCGGAGGCTACGGCCCGGTTACACTCCTGATGAAGGACGGGCGCACGGTTGCCGTGGATTATGAGGGGCTGGAAGGCCATCTGATGATTTAATGGTAAAAACCTTAAGATAATGCAAAAATATGAAAATATTACAAATATCCCTGGTTACGATCTGAAGATTTTGTAAAAAGGCAGTATGAAACTTTATTTGCTTTTCAGATTCCCGATGTTATATTGAAACCATCATAATAACAAGGAAATATGCGGGAAGACCAGGGATATTGCTGAGCGGATAAATGCGCCTGCCGCCGGTCTTCCAGCAGAAAATGGAGGAGACATTATGAAAAAAAGCTGGAAAAGGGGACTGGCGCTTTATCTGTCATTTGTTATGGCAGCAGGCAATTTCGGAAGCGGTATCTCTTACAGCTTCGCTGCCGTAAATGGCGGCGGAGGAACCGGGACGGGAAAGGCCACATCTTCCAATGCGGCCGGATCAGGAAGCAGCCATACGCATACATCTAAGGCCACTTCATCCAATGCGGATTCCGGCAGCTCAGACCGGGAACCGGATAAAAAGGCGACGGAGTCAAATGCAACAATGTCAAATGCCCTGAAGCTGCTGCTTGAGAAAACGGAATTTTCGCTGTCAGATGATTTCAGCAATACGCAGGGACCGGTCTGGTACTACAAGTATGGAGACAAGAAAAGCGGGGAAATATCGGAACTTCAGAAGTATGACGCAGCTACACCGCGGTGGATGGATAATAAGGACAAATATCTGAGAATATTTAAGGATGGTATGATGCCGGGAAATAAGGGGGACGACGCGATTCTGGAATGGAAAGCGCCTGCGGACGGCCTCGTTCAAATCTCTGAGGATGACGGCTCTATATCCATGGAAACAGACCGGAATGACAGAGATGGAGTTCTGCTGTCCATACAGCAGAACGGAAAATTAATCTGGCCGGATACAGGAACGATATCGACGGAACACAATAAGAAAGATGTCAATTTCCAGCCGTTTTATTTACAGGTCAGGGAAGGCGATGCTATCCATTTCCGGGCCAATGGAAATAAAGAGTACAACAATGACCGTGTAAAATGGTGTCCGGTTATCACGTATCTGGAAGAAGAGGATGTCGCAATGATATCCGACATTACCATGACAGGAAGAGATTCCCTCGAATTTACAGCGGCGTCGAAAGAACTGTCCGGTGATATCCAGGATCGGATTTCTTTAAGCGCAATTGTAAACGGAAAGAAGGAAGAGGCGGTAACCGTCCGTTCCGCTGAGGCAAAAGACGGGAAAGCTGTGGTTACATTTGATGAGGTCGAGGCGGCTGAAAAAGATCAGATCCAGTTACTGGTCGGCCTTGATGAGGACCATCGGTTTGTTACATACAGCCCTCAGGATTTTGCAGTAATTTCCGGGCAGACCTATTATGTAGATGCTGTTAATGGAAATGACGGCAATGACGGACTTACGGAGGAGAGCGCGTGGAAGAGTCTCGATCAGATTAACAATACTACATTTCTTCCAGGAGATTCTGTTCTGTTAAAGGCTGGCTGTATCTGGAACGGATATCTGTATCCGAAGGGAGAGGGAAGCGAGAGCGCTCCGGTGACACTGGGTAAGTATGGCGGCGACGGATATCCGATTATTAACGGAGACGGATCGGTTCCTTATGATTCACAGTATAAAGTCAGAAAAGACTTTGTATACAGTCCAACCGTCCTGTTGAGTGATCAAAGCAACTGGGTGATTGATGGAATTGAAGTGACAAACAGCGCTGACGATAGCTATAATCATGTCGGGATCCTGGTGTTTACCACAGGGCGGACCGGCGTGGTGTCGAATGTGACGGTTCAGAACTGCTACGTTCACGATGTGACAGCAGAAGTAGCCAACTCCAAGATGACCGGCGGAATTCTCGTAATCGGCGCCGATGTCTGGATCGATGGTCGGAAGCCGGAAGGTGAGATGGCTTCCGATATCGGATTTGACGAGGTCCTGATTGAAAATAACTATGTAAAAAATGTAGCCAAGGAAGGAATTCGTTCCAGCGGACAGAATACAGGCGCAGAGGGTGTGGGCTTCCGCAATACGAAGACATTCCGCAATATCACCTTCCGTGGAAATTACATCGAAGAGATTTTCGGTGACGGCATCGTACTCGCAGAGGTTGGCGAAAACGGTATGGTAGAGAACAACGTGGTGAAGAATCATTGCAACTACGATACCGCTAACTATGCAGGCGCGTGGCTGTGGCAGTGTGACGATTCCATTTTCCGCTATAATGAAGTATTCGGCGGAGAGTACGGCTATAACGATGGCGAGGCGTTTGACTACGATATCGGATGTAAGGATATTATCTACGAATATAATTACAGCCATCATAACAAGGGCGGCCTGCTTCTGACCATGTATGACAATGCTTCCTATCATTTCCGCTATAATATCAGCGCCAACGATGGAAAGCCCAGCCAGGAGCTGTTCCACTGTCAGACCGGTAAGACGAAGGTCTATAACAATACCATGTACATTGGAAAAGGGACCACAACCTCCATTTTCCAGACTGGATCGGTGGGTTACTTTAAAAATAATATTATTATGGTACATGGCAGCGTTCCGAAGTTCGGCACCAGCTCCATAAGTGTGTCAAAGGGCGCTATGACCAATAATATTATCTATCCGGCTTCTATTACAAGCGTAAACGGTCCTTCTGACGCAGTCCTGGAAGATAACCTGTTTGTGAACCCGAGACTTTCTTCTCCGCAGCTGAGCACGAAATACAGCAGTGAAGAGTATGGGCTCACTTATGAGAATATGGGACAGGGCGATGAATTTATTGCCGGGCTCAGGGAACGTATGGCGATCTTTAAACTGCAGGAAAATTCACCGGCGGTAGACGCAGGCGTGGTAATACCGGAATCAGATGCGACAGAGGATATTTTCGGCAATCAAATCGTGGATTTACCGGATATTGGCGCTCACGAGTTTAATAATGACCCGGGGCCTGTTGATGCGGAGGGAAATAAAGCAGAAAAAGTAATTCTGGATAAGACAGAGCTTTATATGGCGACAGAAGACATCGCCCGGTTAAATGCATCCGTACTGCCGGAAGATGTTCTTGACGACAGCATTGGCTGGTCCGTGGCCGACCCTGAGGTAGTAAGCGTGTCAGCGGCGGGTAAGGTAACAGCCCTGGCAAAGGGAGATACAGTTGTTACCGCGGTCAGCTTAAATAATCCGGAGGCGAAAGCGGAGTGTATCATTCATGTATACGAAAAGAATTCAAAGTCTGTTATCGCGGACAAAGATGCCAGAGTAAGGGATGATGGTACTCACAGCGGAACAGAAGAATCCATGACGGTAAAGCTGGACAGCAGCGGATACAGCAGAAACGTATTGATGTCCTTTGATCTGACATCCGTACCGGAGAATTACAAAAAGGTTCTCTTAAAATTCCATATTGACAGTACAGAGGCAAACAACGTACCCTTTACCGTATCCCAGATTGGTGATGACTGGGAAGAGGCGGAAGTAACGTGGAATACCAAGCCTGATAAGGTCGAAAAGATCCTGGATTTCACTTCCAGTATTGCGGATGGAGGCAGCTGGAAGGAACTGGATATCACGGATTACATGGAAACATTACTGGAATCCGGAACTCAGAGACTTTCAATCATCTTTGAAGGCGTAGAAATTGGATCAAAGAATTATACAAACATCCACTCCAGAGAAACGGATTATAAACCGCAGCTTGTATTTGACAATGAATCCGTGAAAACGGTGGAAAATGTCTTTGTCAAAGTTCCAGTGGGAACAGCGCCGGTTTTGCCAGAGACTGTAAACGTAACCTACAGCGATGATACGACTGCCAAAGCGGCGGTGGCTTGGGATGAGATTCCGGCAGGGAACTATCAGAAAGAGGGCCAGTTTACCGTTTGCGGATATATCGAGGGAAGAAACCTGCCGGTTATCGCATACGTGACCGTATCGGATACAATTATTACAGCGGCATTTGCAGAGGATGTCACGACCCAGGCAGGGGTAGCACCGGTTCTGCCGGAAACTGTAAAGGTGACTTATATTAACAGTACTGAGGCAAAGGTTCCTGTTGTATGGGAGTCCGTGAATGAAAGTCAGTATGCAAAACCGGGAACCTTTACAGTGAAAGGAAAAGTAAGTGGCTTTGAGGCGGGATGCAGTATCAGGGTTATCGTAACCGGCGCCGGAGTGGTTGATGCCGAGGCAGTTGACATAACCGGATATGTGGGATTTATGCCGGTACTTCCTGAGAGCATTACAGTCAGCTATACAGACGGCAGCAAGGGAACGGCCAGAGTCGAATGGGAAGAGACAGAGGAAGAAAAGTACCAGAAAGCCGGAACGTTCACCGTTCATGGAACCTGCGAGGGGCTGGAGCAGAAAGCCGCCGCAAATGTGACAATCATTGAAGCCGCAGCAAAGCCGGCTGAAATGAAGAGTCCGGCAGGCAAATATCCGGCGCTTCCATATACTATAAAACTGGAGGGAAGCAGGAGCCGCAGCCGTGCAGCAAATGCAGCGGAGGCGCCTGTGGTATGGGAGACTGTCAGCAGGGAACTGTATCAGGGCAGCGATCCATATGTGGTAAAGGGTTATATTGCAGGAACGACGATCCCGGCTTCCATAACGATTACGCCGGCAGATCCACTGGAATATATGGACGGCGTAATTGATACAAACGGCGATACTTATATTCAGGTAAGTCCGTCAGACAGCAAATTCGGTGATAATGAAGTGATTCGTATTAAGAACTATACAGGGTCCTTTAAACGTATCGGAGTGGTACAGTTTGATTTTGAGTCCATGGACACTTCAAACTTAACGGAGATGACGCTGAAATTGTATTTTAATAAGATGGATGATAAAGCAGAGGTTACAGAGACCTATTTAAACATCTATACCAACACTCCAGGCTGGGTTGAAAATACGGCAACGTATGATTCCATCACACAGGCCAGCGGATATAAGGCGGAGCTGGTAAAAGAACATGTCGTAATTAAGCGTGACCAGGTAGGAAGCTACATTACGATTGACGTATCCGATGCGATTGATTTTATGGAAGGCGGAAAGATTTCCTTTATTCTTGATATTGAAGAGAATCCGGAGGCTGATGCCAATGGCTCTAACTCCGGACTGGAATTTGCCAGTAAAGAGGCCGGAAAAGAAAAGGCGCCGAAGCTTTACGTATCAAATCAGTATGTGACAGAGCTGGAAACGGTAAATATAGATGCCGCTGTAGGAGAAACGCCGGATCTTCCGGATACGATTACGATTCACTATGCGGATGGGACGGAGGCACAGGCACCGGTTATTTGGGAAGCTGTCAGCCCGACGCTGCTGGGCAGAAAAGGGACGTTCCTGGTAAGGGGACATGTGGAAGGGCTGTACTGCAGCGTTTCAGCAGGCGTTACCATGAAAGCAGAAGACCCGGATAATCCGGATAATCCAGATAATCCAGACAACCCGGACAACCCGGATAGCCCGGATAATCCAGATAACCCAGACAACCCGGATAATCCGGATACCCCGGATAATCCAGATAACCCAGACAACCCGGATAATCCGGATAGCCCGGATAATCCAGACAACCCGGACAACCCGGATACCCCGGATAATCCAGACACACCAGATACCCCGGACATTCCCGATAAGCCGCACAAAAATTCTTCGTCTACTTCCAGCCAGGCAGTTACAGTAAACAGCTGGGTTCAGGGAATTGGCTATAAAAAATGCATTTTGGGCAATGGAGATTATGCAAAAAATGGATGGTATTATCTGGAATGTAATGGTAGTATGAACTGGTATCGTTTTGACGAGAACGGAAATCTGATCACCGGATTTTTCGCAGACCAGGACGGAACGCTCTATTATCTTGACAAGGATGGAATTATGGTGACTGGCTGGCAGCTGATTGACGGTAAATGGTATTACTTTAATCCGGTTTCTGATGGGACCAGAGGCTCGTTATATCGAAATACTACAACACCCGATGGTTATCGTGTAGGATCGGATGGGGTATGGGAAAGTTAATATGAGGTGAACCGTGAAAAAGAAAACAGCATTGTTGTTTTTCATATGGTTCCTGATTCTGGAATGTCTTGCCGGCTGCGCCCGGCAAGGCTATTCCTGCTTTATGGAAGTAGGGGACTATGAGATATCGAAGGAAGAGTACGCGCTGCTGGCTTACGACAATATTGCCAGGACGGCCAGGGAATATGGGGCGAAAGAAGGAATCGATGTAAATGCACCCGGCTTCTGGGAGCAGAAGACGGACGGCGTCTCCCCGATGGACCGGGTACGGGAGCTTACAGACGGGGAAGCCGTTCGTCAGAAGGGAATTCAGATTCTGGCAAAGGAAAATGGCATGATCGATGAGATCGGATACGAAGTATTTTTGAAACAGTATCAGGAGGAAAATGAGCAGCGAAAGCAGATGAAGGAAGAGGGAAAGGTTCTGTATGGGCCTCTGGAGCTGTCCGTCAGCCAGTACTATTCCTATCGCCAGAGCCAGCTGGAGCAGGCTCTGGAGGAATTTACGGAGCAGAAGATCGTTACAATCGGGGAAGAAGAACTGAAAGCGTATTATCCTATGGTGAAACAGGCGGAAGAGAAAAAGAATTTTCAGGCAAAACTCAGCCTGGTGATCTTTGAAGACGCCGGTGAGGAGCAGAAAGCGGCGGTAGAGCAGTGGATTGCGGTTCATGGGATTACAGACGACCTGCCGGTACTTCTGGCTGAGGAAACCGGAGTTTCTGCAAGTGTGGAGAATATGGCCGTGGATACCCTTGAGCTGGGCAAGGAAAATCTGCTTCTGGACCGAGTGGTGCAGGCTGTACAAGAAGCGGAAGCGGGAGAGGTTACACCAGCTATAGAATACACAGACGGCATGTGCGCGGTGGCTGCGGTTGAATCAAAAGAATATGCAGCGTTTGGAAGCTATGATACGGAACGTGATTATGTGGAATACCTTCTCCGGGAGAAAAAAGCCAGGGAGTACATTGCAGACGAGATCAGCAGACTGGAAGTAAAAAAAGGGAAAGCCTGGGAAACGCTAACTTATGAGGATATTATTAAGTAACAACAGAACAGATGAAAATGGAGCTGAATGATGAAGAAGTTATTGCAAAACAGAACAGTAAAATTTAAAATTATGGTATATAACATCTGCATTATCTGCGTCATCGGCATCATATTCAGTGTTACGAGTTATGTGACGGCGAACAAAAAAGCCGTCCAGCTGGCTCAGAATTCCGTCGAGTACCACGTGGAGAGTATCTCCCGCTATTATCAGGAGGTCTACGAGCAGATGGTGAACCTGGTGCTTAACTGTGCGGAGCGGGAGATGTTTGATCTAAGCTCCCTGGGGCAGTTAAATACCGTAGAGGAAAAGAGAAGAGGCCTGGATTATGCAAAGCTGGCCGCTAATTTCTGCACTGTCACAGGGTATGGGGATTATATCACAAGGCTGTCCATTTTTGATGACAACGATGTTCACATTTCGGCCGGAACGGCCTTAAGCAGTGTTGATGACGGGAGAAGAATCCAGAATGCGCCCTGGTTTGACCGGGAACTGAAGAAGGATATGTACGACTACCGTCTGGATCTGGTGAATTCCCCATTCTATAAGGAAGTGGGGATGACGATCCCCATTATCTGTAAAAATTCCGGGTATAAAGACAGTGACTGTTCCGCGCTTTTCCTGTCGCCTCGTCTCTATCTCGACCGTCTGAAGGAAGACGATAACGGTAATACAATGCTTGTGACTACTTACCGCGGAGAGCGGATCGCTACGCTGCGGGAGTCTGAGAACCAAAAAGAGGAAAGCGACCGTTTGATTGATTCGATTCTGCGGAGAGAGGAAGGACGGGGAACGTGGCGCTATCAGATAAATGGGGAACCGCATCTGGTATCGTATAACAAGGAATCCCAGAGCGGCGCCCTGGTGATCGAAATCATGGACATGGCAAATCTGAAAAATGACAGCCTGATGCTCATGCAGACGGTTGGCCTGATCTTTATCTCCTGTGTGCTCCTTGGAATTTCCATGTCGTTTCTGTTTACCAATGCGGTCAGAAAACCGATTGACCGGCTGGTAAATCATGTGGGCAGAATTGCGAAGGGAGATTTCAGTCAGGAGGAATCGCTGGAAAGCCAGGACGAGATCGGACTCATCGGTAAGGCCGTAAATTCCATGAGCAGCCAGATCGAACAGCTGATGGACAAGCGTTTGGAGGATGAAAAGGAAAAAAGCAGTCTGGAAATCCGGATGCTGCAGGCGCAGATCAATCCGCATTTCCTCTACAACACCCTGGATTCGATCAAATGGATTGCCGTGATCCAGAAAAACAGCGGTATCGTGAAGGCGGTAACCGCGCTGTCGAAGCTGCTTAAGAATATGGCAAAGGGAGTGGACGAGCGCGTTACGCTGAGAGAGGAACTGGATTTTGTCCGCGATTACGTAACCATCGAGAAGCTGAAATATGTGGAAATGTTCGATCTGGAGGTCGACATCGGGGAGGAGATGCTCTACGATGCGCGAATCGTGAAGCTGACACTGCAGCCGCTGGTGGAAAATGCGATTTTCAGCGGAATCGAGCCTGGCGGAAAGAACGGGACCATCCGGATCCACGCGTATGAGAAGGACAAGTGCCTCTGCGTCGATGTGCGGGACGACGGAATCGGAATACCGGAAGAAAAGATACCGGAGCTGCTGAACCATTCGGAAAAGTTAAAGGGTGACCAGATGAGCAGTATCGGGATGCCGAATGTGGACAGACGGCTGAAACTGATCTATGGGGAAGAGTACGGACTTTCCGTGGAGAGCCAGGTAGGGGAGTACACACAGATTACCGTCAGAATTCCGCTGGAATACTGACAGGGACTTAAGGGGGAGTGAGCTTATGTACCGGATTATGATTGTAGATGATGAACCGTTAATTCTGGCGGGCATAGCCTCGCTTCTGAACTGGGAGGAGTATCAGTGCCGGATCGTGGGCAAGGCATCGAACGGGCAGCAGGCACTGTCCCTTCTGGATACGCTCCGGCCGGATATCGTAATTACAGACATCAAAATGCCGGCCATGGACGGAATCACCTTCATGAAGACAGCCATGAAAAACGGATGCGCGGCGAGCTTCATTCTCCTGACGAATTTGGAAGAGTTTTCTCTGGCCAGGGAAGCGCTGCATTTAGGGGCGATCGACTATCTGGTAAAGCTGGAACTCAATGAGGACAGCTTGATCCAGGCCCTGGAGTGTGCCATAGAGCGGTGCAACATGAATTATCACATGACACATCTTGCGGAAGAACCGCTGACCGTAGACGAGCGGATTCAGAACTATTTCCGACGGGTGCTCATCTATGACACGGACGTGGAGGCGGAGGACGAGCTTTCCGGCCTGATCCGGGAGCGGTACCCCAGGCCGGCGCTGATGCTGATTAATTTTAATTATGGATTCGAGGGATTTTCTGAGGCATTTACGAGGGCCGACCAGAAAAAGGTCATGGGCTTCGCGGAAGATATTATAAACGGCATGGTAAAGGGATTCTTTGACAACAGCTGCGTTCTGCGGCGGGAGCAGAGCGGATTTGTCCTGGTGCTTTCAACGGAAGGAATCGATGATTTTAAGAAGGAAGCCAGTGTCATGAGCGTAAAATTCCGCCAGGTCATGAAGGATTACTTCGAGGTTCCCATTTCCATTGCGGTGAGCCTGCCTGGAAGCGGCGTGGACGAGATCCAGGATCTGCTGTATCAGGCGATGAGCGCCATGAATCTGACTTTTTACGACAATTCCGGCGGCGCGGTGTTCTACTCGGCCATGTGCGAGGATAACTTAAGCCACAGCAGCAATTTTAACATTAATTTTCTGAAGAAGGACGTCACGGAGGCGATCCGCCAGAATGACTGCGAAGCCTTTAAAACCATAATGAATCAGATGATCCAGCTGTTTTCCGAGTGCAGGCCTTCCAGACAGCAGGCGGTGAACGCGTGCAATAATCTCTATTACTTTATCACCTCTCTGATTGAAGACTGGGGCGAACAGGATTTTCCTTACGCGGTGGACATTGTAGGCCAGTTAAACCGTATGGCCAATTTAAGCACGGTGCTTACCTGGCTCGAGGGCTTCCGGGATCAGGTGGTCAGGGTGCTGGAGGACCATCAGGAGGCGCGCAGGGATAGGCTGGTGGAACTGGCTCTTGAATACGTAAAGGAGCATTATCAGGAGAAGATTACGCTGAGTCAGGCAGCAGCAGCGCTGAATGTCAGCCAGGGGCATTTGAGCAGTACGTTTAAGAAGCAGATGGGGAAGAATTTCTCCGATTATGTGACGGAAATGAAGATAGAGAAGGCCAGGGAACTGATCGAATCATACCAGTATATGATGTATGAGATTTCCGACATGCTGGGCTTTGACACGCAGTACTACTTCAGCGCGGTTTTTAAGAAGATAACCGGATATACGCCGAAGGAATATGAAAATCTGGTGGTTAAAAAACCACTTTTGTAGTTTTTGGGGAGGATTATTATGAAAATCAGCAGGATTACGTCAGTCCTTTTTTTGCTGGCTGTCGTAGCCGCAGGCGCCGCGGGATGCAGCCTCGGCAGAGATACGGCGGCCGGCAGCGGCAATGTGGCAGAAGGAAGGAGCGCGGCGGACAGAACAAAGGAGGGGCGCGTGAAAATAACGGTGTCCGTCTGGGATAATGCCAATTCTCCCCAGTTTCAGGCGATGGCGGATGCATTTATGGAGAAAAATCCGGAGATTGATGTGGAACTGCTCGATATCCAGTCGGATGAATACAACAATAAGCTGACCGTGCTGCTGGCGGGAAATGAGTCTGACCCGGATGTCATTATGATCAAGGACGCGGATACGCAGATTTCCATGAGGGAAAAGGGGCAGATTCTCGATCTGACCAGCTACATTGCCAGGGAGAGCGTGGATTTAAGCATTTACAACGGCGCGGCAGACCAGCTTCAGATGGATGGAAAGCAGTATACGCTTCCTTTCCGGCAGGACTGGTACGTGCTGTTCTATAACAAGAATTTATTTGACGCGGCAGGGGAAGCGTATCCGGCGGACGATATGACATGGGACGAGTATGAGAGACTGGCGGAGAGGATGACGTTGGTGAGGGACGGCGGTGTGGTCTACGGAACGCACCATCATACGTGGATGGCGCTGGTCTCCAACTGGGCGGTGCAGGATGGGAATCATACGCTGATGAGTGAGAATTACGCGTTCTTAAAGCCTTATTATGAGCAGGCTCTCCGAATGCAGGAGGAGGGCGTCATGCAGAGCTATGCCAATCTGAAGATAAGCAATATCCACTACACCAGTGCCTTTGAACAGCAGCAGTGCGCCATGGTTCCCATGGGAACCTGGTTTATTGCAACGCTGGTTCAGGACCGGAATGCGGGGATCTTTGATTTTAACTGGGGAGTGGCGAGAATTCCGCATCCGGCGGGAATCCCGGCAGGAAGCACGGTTGGCTCAGTCACCCCGATCGCCATCAATGCGAAATCCGATGTGCCGGACCAGGCCTGGGAATTCGTCCGTTTTGCCACCAGCGAGGCGGGGGCCGAGGTTCTGGCCGATAACAGTGTGTTCCCCGCCATCACCACCCCGGGGGTGGTGAGCCGTCTGGCTTCCATCGAGGGATTTCCGGAGGACGGAAAGGCGGCTCTTTCCGTGACGAATTTTGTGTTCGACCGCCCGGTAGATGCGAAGATGGCGGCGGTGCGCAAGGTGATTGAGGAAGAGCACGACGCCATCATGATCGGGGAGGAAGACATTGATACCGGCATAGCCAATATGAACGAAAGGGCGGAGGAGGCCAGAAGCAGATAGCCCCTCCGCGGGAGTCCGGCGTGGCCGAGCCAGTACCGGGCAGAAGGGGGCTGCCAGAGATAAGTACGCTCTGGCAGCCCCCGAGTTTTCAGGGATGTGGAATATCATTTTCCAGTTCCCATATATGTCGATCTCTTCGAAAGACAAGACAGGTAGTCACGCCCAGAATACCCAGCAGGAAAAACAGCGCCGCCGCTCCGGAGCCCTTTCCGGTTCCAAACATCACCGCCAGAAGATTTCCTGGCTGCTGCGATGCCATGAGCGGTTCAAACACCCGGTCCACCAG
>ERZ894229.581-NODE-581-length-28337-cov-6.84421_pt1 | contig 28337 bp, 40 predicted proteins | sample MGYA00380295_ERZ894229 | MGnify/ENA primary metagenome ERZ894229 (study PRJEB32331, sample SAMN06328479) | human gut metagenome | biome: human gut microbiome; feature: stool | host: Homo sapiens | collected 2014-09-17 ... | reverse complement strand
AGGTGTGGGTTTAAGTGCTGTGTGTGATGCACAAAAGGACAAAGGGGCCCATGATGCGGGTGATACAGCTTCCCATCATTGTTCCCCATGTGGTGGTAGCCATTTTTATGGTCAACATCTTTTCTCAGAATGGTTTGCTGGCCAGAATCGGTTACGCCCTTGGAGTATTACAGGAACAGCAGCAGTTTCCTATGCTCATTTATGACACAAAGGGAGTGGGAGTCATCCTGGCATATCTGTGGAAGGAGATTCCCTTTATAATTTATTTTGTTATTGCATTGATGGCGAATATCAATGAGAAACTGGGGGAGGCAGCCATAAACCTGGGGGCGGGCCGGTGGACTGCTTTTTGTAAAATCACCCTGCCGCTTTGTAAGGATGCGGTAATCAGCGGGTTCCTGATTATATTTGTATTTGCCCTGGGCGCCTATGAGCTTCCCTTTCTCCTGGGCGCAACCTCCCCAAAGGCCCTTCCGGTGCTGGCATACCAGCAGTATATCCATCCGGATTTGAGAAACCGGCCTTATTCCATGGCGTTAAATGGAATCATTATCGTTCTCTCCGTGCTCAGCGCCTGGATGTATTATTTCATCATGCGTAAAAATATGAAGGCACTGACAGAGCAGTAGAAGATGGAGCGGACAGAGATGAAGAAGAGAAAATCGTTTATCACAAATATGATTCTGGCCCTGCTGTGTGCATCCATTCTGATTCCCGCGGCCAGTCTGGTTGTATGGGTATTTACGGAACGGTGGGCCTGGCCAGATCTGTTTCCCCAGGTGCTCTCGGACCGGGCAGTCATGGAAATTGTCAGAAGAAAGGGAGAACTGGTCTCACTCATGGCATCCAGCGTCATGATTTCTTCTGTGGTGGCCGTCCTGTCGGCCGTCATCGGGATACTGACATCCAGGGCCCTTGTCCTGTACCGGTTCAGGGGGAAGGATATGATGTCATTTTTTACCGTGCTTCCTCTCATGGTACCTGGGACTGTGTTTGCCATGGGGATACAGATTACGTTTATCCGGTTGGGACTTAACAATACAGTGGCGGGGGTCATTCTGGCACACCTGATTTATTCCCTGCCCTACGCGGTGTGCCTCATTATGGACGGCACCCGGGCAGTGGGCATTGCGCTGGAGGAGCAGGCCCGGGTGCTGGGGGCCGGTTCCTTTCAGGCATTTAGAAGGACCACACTGCCAATGCTGGTTCCGGTGATACTGTCGGCAGTCAGCATGTCATACATTGTATCCTTCAGCCAGTATTTTCTGACACTGCTTCTTGGAGGCGGCAGGGTAAAGACCTTTGCGGTTGTGATGGTTCCCTACTTACAGAGCGGCAGCCGGAATATTGCCTGTATTTACAGCATTTTGTTCATGGGCATCACTTTGCTGGTATTTGCTGTGTTTGAACGGATTGCGGGGTATTGGACAGGACAGATAGTTGGAGGATATTATGAGTCTTAACATAGAAAATCTGAGGGTATCCTTTCAGAAAAAGAAGATACTGCATGGAATCGACCTGGAAATACAGGAGGGAGAGTTTGTGTCCCTCTTGGGAAAATCCGGCTGCGGAAAGACCACGCTGTTAAAATGCATAGCAGGTCTTTTGGAGCAGGAGAGCGGGGATATACGGATACAGGGAGCATCTGTGATGGAACAGCTGCCAAAAGAGAGGGGAACGGTAATCGTGTTTCAGGATTTGCGGCTGTTTCCCCATATGACGGCGGAGAAAAATATTGCCTTTCCCATGGAACTCAGAAAGGTGCCGAAAAAAGAGCAGAAGGAGCGGGTGGAGGCACTGCTGCGGGCGGTTCAGCTTCCCGGATTTGAGAAGAGAAGGATGAAGGAGATGTCAGGGGGCCAGATGCAGAGAGTGGCCCTGGCCAGGGCTTTGGCAGCAGAACCCAGGGTGCTGCTTCTGGACGAACCCTTTTCCGGCCTGGACGAGGGGCTGAGGACAGAGATGGCGCGGCTGGTAAGAAAACTTCATGAGGCGTGGAAAATCACAACTATTCTCGTCACTCACGACAAGGCTGAGGCCCTTCGCTTGTCCGACCGCATAGCATTGATGGAGGATGGGAAGATTCTTCAGTACGGAACACCGGAGCAGATGTTCTGCCATCCGGGAACAAAAAAGGTGGCAGAGTACTTTGGAAAGGTAAATTATATTTCCGGGTCAGTGGCAGGAGGCCGGTTTGTCAGCTCTTTGTTTGAAAAAAGAACGGATTTGCCGGATGGGGTCTATGATGCCATGATTCGTCCGAACTCAGTGCAGCTGAAAGAGGAGGGCGATTATACAGTGGAGGAAGTTACCTTCATGGGGGAGATGACAGAGATAAGGGTGAGGGTGCCTGAGAAATTGGCTCCCGGCGGAAGCATCCTGTGCCAGAGAATGGAAGGCCCCGGCCGGCCGGCAAAATTACGGGCAGGTATGAAGGCCGGACTGGCCGTGGAAACGGAAGGGGCAGTGCTGTTCAGGCATGATATGGAATGAGGGATATGGGGCCGGAAACGGTATGCGGTGGCAGGTTATGTGCTGTGGCGGGGAATGTGTCCAGGCGGGGACTGTGCCGGGAAAACATGGACGGGAGAAGATGCAGATGAAGAAAATCATATTTGACTGTGACAATACCTTTGGAGTAAAGGACTGCGATGTGGATGACGGGCTGGCCCTGATGTATTTGCTGGGAAGCAGGGAGGCCCAACTTCTGGGGATTACGTCCACCTATGGAAACAGCAGCCTGGATGTGGTGCAGGCAGTGAATCTGCGGATGCTGGAAGAATTGGGGCGCAGGGATATTCCTGTAAAAAGAGGCGGGGAGAAGAGGGGCTGTTACCAGAGCGAGGCTGCCGTCTTTCTGGCGGAAATGGCGGACCGCCATCCGGGGGAGCTGTCGATTCTTGCCACGGGTTCCCTGACAAATCTGAAAGGCGCATATGAGAGGGACAGTCATTTTTTTGAAAAGGTAAAAGAAATTGTCTTAATGGGCGGAATCACAAGCCCCCTTGTATTTGAAAAGAAGGTGATGGAGGAACTGAATTTTTCCTGTGACCCGCCGGCAGCCAGGACCGTCCTCACAAAGGGCCGGAATGTTTCCGTGATAACAGGCAACAACTGCCTTAAAGTTTTATTTACAAAACAGGAATACAGGGAACGGTTATCGGGAACAGAAAACAGGGCGGCAGCGTATATTATGGAAAAAACAGATGATTGGTTCAGATATAATGATGAGGGCTACGGCATTCACGGTTTCTATAACTGGGATGTGACGGCAGCGGCTTATCTTATGCATCCTGAATTGTTTGCGGATAATGTGAAAGGCCTGTGTGTGTCGGACCAGGACCTGGAGACAGGATATCTGAGAATGGAGGAGGATGAGATGAACGGGGGATGGAAAGCCGGAATCAAAGCTGGGATGAAAGCCGGAATGAGAGGTGTTATGAGAGGTGCAATGAGAGATGGAACGGAGTCCCGGACAGCAGGCGGGAGGTGTATATGCAATCTGCCGCTCATCAGGGATGGGGCGGTGTTTAAGGACAATATTTATCGGAGTTGGCTGAGTGTAACCGGAATCCTGGCCGATGTCTGAGGATGCCTTGAACAGGTATGAATCAGGTCTGAGCAGGTAAGCATATGAAAAAGGACCCTGAAATGAGATGTAGGGGTCCTTTTGCGGTATTATAATCTTTTTGTCAGTCCGGCTGTCAGGAAAGCTTAAGGACGCACCAAAAGTTTGGCGGCTGTCATGCGTTCCACAATCTCATACATATTGGTGACGCTGCCGACCTGAAGCTTCTCGCTCAATCCATAGAAATTCAGGCAGGTTCCGCAGGTGAGAATCTCCACGCCCTGGGATTCCATGGATTTTAAATCCTCCAGGTTATCAGAGCCTTCGCAGGAAAGATAGGCGCCGCTGTTATACAGAAGAATGGTTTCCGGCAGGACATCCTGCTGTGTAAGGGCGTAGACAAACCCTTTCATGAGAGCCTTTCCAAGTTCAGGGTCACCGTGGCCCATAAGGTTGGAGGACAGAACCACTGCCATGCCCTTTTTGCGGCTGTCAGGCAGGCAGGCCGCCGGTTCCTCATCCGAATCATCCGGCGCTCCGGAAGCAGGGGTTACTCCCTGGCCAACTGGTATTTTTACGGAAAATTCATTGTCGCTTATTTTCTCGGAAACAGCTGAAAGGCCTTTGCTGGCAGCCATCTTGCTCAGGTTCTGGACCGCAATCTCATTGTCTACCAATACCTCAACCGTCTCTCCCGGATTGCAGGATTCCAACGCTTTTTTAGTGTCAATGACAGGCTTGGGGCACTGTTTTCCGCGTTCATCTAATTTCATAGTTCGTATCCTCCTTAAACATGTATCTGATTCTTCCTATTCCCGGAAGTGTGCTTTGAAATTATCATCACATGTCTCTAATTATAGCAGGTTTGAAAATGTATGCAAACGCTTTTGCCCCTTTGCAGGCCCGGCATTTATTTTTTCTATAAGGAAGCAGACGGCTATTTTTTTTATCTATACGGATGCGGAGCCGTTATTTTACAATCAGGTATAAAGCTGTTTATATCACGTTATTAACCCGCTTTTGATAATGATGTATATACCAAGTCCAACAAAGACAGCCGGTACGGCAAAATACTTATACGTTTGAATGATTGCTTTTATCTTGGGGAAATCGGTTATCTTTTCTCCCAGGAAGCACCAAACCGCCATCATTAAAACAAACACTATGATAGTTATAATGACCTGTATTGATGAATAGCCAGTAAACAATGGAATATAAACGCCAATATTATCAGCTCCATTTGCCACGCCTACGAGAGCAACGCTTAAAATTTCAGGCTTTACGATTTTACTGGCCATAGATGTTACATTCCGCAATATATTCTGCAGCTTGTTGGGGTGGGCAGCTTCGGTTTTTTCTGTTTCCAACGGAAATTCTTTACGATTGGATTTGTTTTGGACAGGTCTTTTGTATGATATCCATTCTTTGACGCCTAAAGCAATCGGTATAAAACCGAGCAGACCGACGTATTTTTGCGGAACAAAGTTGAGGCCGAAAGCGGCTGACAGGCTTATTGCTGTCAGTATGCCAATAGCAAGATATTGCCCAATGACAACATATTTCTTTTTAAAAGTTTCGTCAACCCTGGCATAGAGCACCATCATGACAAAAATATTATCTATGTTGGTACTGATAAATGAAACAATAGATGTAGTTACTATGCTGCTCATTGTTTGGAACGCCTTTCTGCAAAATATAAAAGCCCATGCACACATTTTAAGTGTGTATAGGCTTACTATTCCAGTTCTAACCAGTTATATTCTGATTGACTTTTATACCTGATGGTATGAACTGCCCCCGCCCTATACGGATACATTGATTATAGCATAGCAATACGTTTTCTTTCAATGACTTTGTTCGTTGACCTGCGTTCAATCATTTTATCTTCAGGAACATAAAAAACGCCGGAAGAAGCAGGCATTGCCGCCGGAAGCTTAGTGACTGCTGCGGGAAACGAATCTGCATGTTAATTTTCATCCAGCTTGTCAAGTGCCTGGGCAATGTTGAACGCATGGTCGCCAATGCGCTCATAATCGGTCAGGATTTCCGAATACAGGATGGAAGTCTCCACATGGCATTTCCCCTTTCGCATGCGCTCAATCTGGTTGGAGCGGTACCGGGCGGTCCTGCTGTCAATGTCTTGTTCCAGCAGCAGGGCCTGTTCCAGAAGGGAGGCGTGCTGCGGTAAGGATATATGTTCTGCCGGAGCGTCATGTTCCGTCAGAGAGCCGCGTTTATCTGGAGATTCCTGCTCTGGAGCAAAAGTGAAATCAACGCAGCAGGCGCTGCAAATCAGGTTTACGGCGCGCATGCAGGAGGTCCTCATATCGGCCAGTTCAACCGATGCCTGGGAAGAAAGCTCCAGCCTGCGCTCCATCATGGTCCGGGCATAGCCGGCAATATTTGTTGCATGGTCGCCGATGCGCTCCACATTTCCGATGATGGAGAACATGCGGTTAAGCGCATTTACTTCAGACGGGGAATTTTCCACTGCAAGGACCCTGGAAATCCTTCTGGATAACTGGGCATTGTAAAGATCAATCTCTTCCTCACGTTTTTGAATCTGCTCCAATTCGTATTCATCCCTGTGCTCAAAAGCCAGAAAACTGGTTTCAACATTGGAGGCCGCCAGAGCAAGCATCCGGCTGATGTCCTCATTCAGCTGCTTCCTTGCTATGACTGATACGCCAAGTACATGTTCGGAGGCCAGCAAATCCTCAAACCAGCGCTCCTCATCCGTTGTTTTCTGCGGCTTATCAGGCAGAAGCTTTTCGGATATCCGCGCAAGCTGTGTGCCGAAAGGCAGCAGAAGCAGGGTTGTGACAATGTTAAACAGTGTATGTACATTGGCAATCTGCGCCGCGGGATTGTCCGGTGTGAACGAGGCCATCCACTGTGTAAAGGGGGACACCAGGCAGATCAGGGTAAACACAGTTGTGCCAATGACATTGAATATCAGGTGAATCAGGGTGGTCCGTTTCGCGTCGCGGTTTGCCCCGATAGAGGCCAGGACTGCGGTGATGCAGGTGCCGATATTCTGGCCAAACAGGACAAAGACCGCGCTGTCCAGTCCGATTAATCCGCTTACAGCTAAAGCCTGAAGGATACCAACAGATGCAGAAGAGGACTGTATGATAGCAGTAAAAGCTGCTCCGGCCAGAATACCCAGAAAGGGATTGGAAAACTTTGTCATCAAATTGACAAAATGCTGGGAATCGCGCAGCGGTATCATTGCCGCGCTCATCATTCCCATGCCGAGAAAGAGGATACCCAGACCTGCAATAATACCACCGGCAAACTGGACCTTTTTCTGTTTGACAAAAAGAATCAGGGCAACACCTGCAAATGCAATCAACGGCGCGATGGCCCCGATGTCCAGGGCTATGAGCTGGCCGGTCACGGTGGTTCCGATATTGGCGCCCATGATGATCCAGACAGCCTGTTTGAGCGTCATGAGCTGGGAGTTGACGAAGCCCACCACCATGACGGTTGTGGCGGATGAGGACTGGATGATAGCAGTGATTCCGGCTCCCACGAACACGCCTAAAAACCGGTTGGCAGTCAGCCGCTCCAGAATCTGCTTCATGCGGCTTCCGGCTGCGGCTTCCAGATTGGTGCTCATCATCTGCATGCCGTACAAAAATAATGCCAGTCCTCCTAATAGACTGAAAAACGAATGAATACTCACAATGATTCCTCCTCTTTTATCTGTTTGGCAGTATTATTTCAAAAGAAAAAGGCATTGCCCGCATCCATGTGTATGAATGCGGGTCATGCCTTTTCTTTTAAACATATGAAGCGTGGTTTTTGGGTGAAAATTTGGTCATCGTCGTTGACGGTGGCGTCCATATGTATGTCATTTCCCTTCTGATGTTTTGTATATGGAAATATCCTGTCCTGCTGGAATTATATGAGGATAAAGGGACAATGTCAACGGGATGGGAGGAATATTAACGATACTTTAATATCAGGCTGTATCTAGAATGGTATGATTTGCATAAGAAATAGGATGAAAATGGTAGGTTTTATGCGGGTTTGCGCCGTTTTTGTAACTTCCGGTTCCTACCGCTTTCTACCATGTTATTAGGGTTTATTGGTCACAATAAAGTCACAAATCAATGATTATCTTTTCTAGCTCTTTTCGCAGATCCTCTATGTCACGGTGGCCGTAAACCTTGTTGGTAATGTCGGCCTTGAATGAGTGTCCCATCATCCGTTTACGGTCGTTTTCTTTTACCTCATACTTTTCGCACAACATAGAAAATGTATGCCGGCAGTCATGTGGTGTATGTTTGGGGTCACCTGGAATTCCAAGCCGGTTTAGTAGCTCATCCATTTGCTTTCTGAAATCTTTGTCGCTGCACGGAAGGAGCTTCCCATACTTGCTTATCCGGCGTTCAACCAAAGGGAGAATACCGGAATGAATTGGTACGATACGTCCTTTACCAGCTTCCGTTTTTATTCCACCCATAAAATACTTTTTCTGTAAATTCACTTCGAGGCCAATGTATTCTGATATACGCCATCCGGAATAGCACATGATGAGAAGCATCTCAGCGGTTTCATTTGTTTTGTTATCCCACAGGATTTTCAGGTCTGCATCTGAAAATGGTACCCCGTGTTCATCATCGTCATCCCGTTTGATTTTGACATACTGGCTATAGTCCTTATCACACCATCCTTGACTGTCAGCGTACTTATACATTTGCCTGTACAGGTTCCTGATAAGTTCCAGGCTGGCATATTTTAGATTACACGCATCCAGGTTATCCTGCAGGTCTTTTGCGCGGAGGGAGCTAAATATTTTATCATAGAGGGACGCACAGTTTTTATATGCGGCCTTGATTGAATATTTGGTTGCATTAGAGTATTTATTGCCTTCGGAGAATTTTTCCGTGTAGAAGGCCTTGTAGACCTCTGAGAAGGTCTTTTCGGGTTCGTCCGGCTCTATTCCTTTGACACGGTTGTAATCAGCCAAGAGTTTCCGTGTTAGGTCGTCGAGCTGTTTGGTTTCATCCGGGAGCAGTAGAGTGGCTTCCATACCTGGGGCATAGGTGCCGGCTTTGTAAGCAGTCAATACGATGAATCCCTTCATCCAGGTATCAACATAGCATAAGGCCTGGGGCCGATTTCCGTCGATGTCTGCCGGGGGATGGACGGCGTAAGGGTTTTTACGTTTCTTTCCCAGGTAACGGATAGAACCATAACCGTTGGGCAGTCTAGGGTGTTTGCTTCGTGTTGGCATGGTATCAGTCCTTTCCGTTGCGATATCGCAACTGATTTTTTGGTATAAAAAATACGCCCCTTGCCAGGACGCTCCAGGAATGATATAATCCAAGTGTGTTAGTTGAATTGTATCTTACTGGATTCGTCCGGTAAGAGAATCTATGTGAAAAGCTCTGGGAGTTCGCGGCTCCTGGGGCTTTTTGCTAGAAGTTATTTATACTGCTTGTTTAATTTTAGCATAACATTTCCGTTTCCAATGGAACCATAGACGAACCAGTCATCTTGATTTTTGATTTTGCTTTGAGGGGCAACGCCTACAAGGGTGGAGTATTGTTTATACAATCCTCCATAGTTATCTTTACTGCTTGACTCAATATTTGAATCTTGCATTTGTGCATATAGATTTAGTTGTCTCACCATAGTGTCCGCAAAATCTAATGCTTTTTCAGGGGTAGTTGAATCATCAACCACGATGCTGATAGTCAAATTATCACCATCCGCCTTAATAGAATAATCTGTTACAAAAGAATAGTCTGGTTCTAAAATTAGGCCGTCTTTTAAATCTTTTATACATTGCGTCATATCCACATTATAGCTTTTCTTTGAGTCGCTGCCTCCACATGCAACGAGGGAAACAAACGCAATCATTATTAACATAGGCAAAAAACTCTTTCTCATAAAATATCCTCCTTAGTTTTGACTGTGTTGGTATAAAATAATTCTCTTATGCAAAAGCTCCGTAAGCTCGTAGCCTCTGGGGCTTTTTCTTTTAGTTGTTAAGTGCCTCCATATCGTCATAACTGCTATGACTTTTTTCAGGCGTCGCCAGAACAGGCGCAGGAGATGGTTTGCTTGCTTTGAACCCCGGTTTCTCCATATAAAGTTCCTGTTTTTTCAGAATTTTTCGGGCGGCATGCGGCACGGACTAGATAATCACAATGTCTAAAAGCGTTGAAACAAAAAAACTGCGGTTTACGTTTCCCTCTCGTTTTAAAATCTGTAGACTATCCTTTTAATATTTTTTTGGTAGCCGAATATTCCTCCATGAGTTTCGCAAACCTTTCTTCTACAGTCCATTTTATATCATCGAGAAACTCAATCCAGTCATCATTTGGTATTTCATAACTATAGCCATAATGTATTAATAACTCATGGTTACATGACGTGGGATGGCTCACAAATTCATATCCGAGAGATTTACAAAAATCAGACAAAGCATTGTCTGTTTTTTTCCAATATTCAATAACAAAATTGCCGCTATCAGCCTCAAGAAGTTCAATCACATTAAGTCCTAAACAATCTGAAATTTGTTCCAAAACACTTAGAGGCGCCTCTACTTCGCCACTTTCATATTTTTGAATAGTGCTTTCTGATTTTTCTATACTCTTTGCTAATTGCTTTTGGGTAATGCCGCGATGCCTTCTGAATTTTTTTATTGATTCTCCTATTGCTTTTTTGTTCATTTTTTTCTCCTCACAATAATAGGATAGCATAACACGTAATTAAATTCAATATTTTATTGACACACGTAATTAAAATGGGTATTATACTATTATGCGTAGTTAAATTACGTTAATAATGGAAATCCGTTTACTCGTGAGAGCGCGATTTCGTTTGAAACAATTTTTGAGTTAGGAATGTAATATAATCAGAGGTTTCATAAACAAGTTTTTGGAGATCGTTGATTGTAACTGTTACCTGATTTTTTGTTTTGTTGTTTTCAATGTCGCATATTGTATAGGTGCCATTATCATTTTCTACCAATTCAAACCCAGATAATGACAATAGGTATTCAGCGGTATCCGCCGACATAATACCCGTTTCTCCATATAATAGATAAGGAATGGTGACATTTAAAATATTGGCTATACGTTTGAGCGTGTTGTAATTTGGCTCTCTATTGTTATTCTCGTAATTTGAGTAGGTAGAGTACGGTATACCTAATTGCTCAGCTACAAATTTTTGTGACATTTTTTTATCAATACGGATTCTTTTGATACGTGTACCAATTTTTATTATTTCATTAAGTCCCATAATATTCACCTCCGAATATATTTTAATATAGAATATTCAAAAATGCAATATGTCGCTTGACATATTCATATTCGAATAATATAATATTGTAATATATTCGATAACGAATAAAAAATATAAAAGGAGGAGCGCACCATGAAGCAGATTGCAATAAAACTCGATGAGGCCACCCATAAGGCAGCTAAAATCAGAGCTGTTATGCAAGATAAGTCGTTTATGCAGTATGTTATTGACCTTATCAAAAAAGACTTGGCAACAAAAAATGAGCAAACACGCTGACTTTGGCGAGACACGTGATTGCTCAACAGAGAAACCCGCTAACAGCAGGAATCCTTCAGATATTATAAGTGATTCCGCCTTAAAGTGCAAGGAGGAAATATTTCTATGAATGATTTAAGAGTGATTGAAAATGAGCTGGTGCCTGTATACGTAACGAGTACAGGTGAGAAGGTGGTTTACGGAACGGAGCTGTATGAGTGCTTGGGGAGTAAGCAGGAATATTCCAACTGGGTTAAGAACAGGTTGAGAGAATGTGATTCCGTTGAAGATGCAGACTTTACGACAATTTTATCAAAAAGTACCGGTGGCAGGCCAAAGCAGGAATATATCATAAAATTAGCTACCGCCAAGGAAATGGCTATGCTGGAACATAACCAGAAGGGTAAGCAGGTGCGCCGGTACTTTATCCGGATAGAAGAGAAGTATAAGGAAGCGAAAAAGAAGGTTGCTCAGACCGAGCAGAAGCGCCCATCCCTCACAGCAGTGACCGGAGCAGCGAAGTTCCTCACATCCTTAACTGAGAAAGCTGGATGTGATGGTAAGATACAACTTTTGACAGCGAAAAGTTTCTATGAAACAAATGGATACCCTGTGCTCGTTGAGATTGGTGCAGACAAGCAGTATTGGGATACGGTACATATTGCCCGGCAGGCCGGAATTTATGTAAAATCCTCTGGAAAGCCTGCGGATAAAGCTGTGAATGAAATCATCCGGCGTATCGAGGTGACAGAGGATGATTACGTGGATACCTGGGAGTCAAAAGGGAAGTGGCAGGGCACAGTGCGAAAGTACTCAGATTCGGTGATTGAGAGGGTAAAATGCTGGATTGCTGATAATGATTATCCATCAGATATTGAGTACCAGCAGGCGGATGGACAGATGAAAGCCTGGCATGTTACCTATCAAGACCGCGATAAGGAACAAACAGATGCAAAAGCAATGTAAAGTTGCACAAAAAGATGTATGGTATTTTGTGCAGAACGTAGAAATGAAAAAACTTTTAGCAGCTTGTTTAGCAGTTTTAATCATCTAAATTTCGATTTAGTTGATTTAATAAAACTGCCAGATTAGAATGAAATAGAAGTTTTTAAAAGAGAATAGGTGTTTTTATGCGATAATAGTAACTTTTATTCAAGATAGTTTTTATTTAAAATGGTAATTTAGGTGAGGAAAACCACGGTTTTAGGGCATTTGCGCTTAGAAAAAGAATATGCTATACTACAGACAGATGAAATCCGGAAGACATCAAGACACAAAAATAGAGCAGCCGCTTACTTTGGACGGTGACGGCTGCTCCACACATAAAAACTGGTGACTGTTTTCGTGATTACTATATCACGTCAGCCGCCGAATTTCAAGGAGGTTTGATACATAATGAAAGATATAACTGAAAAAATTAGTGATATAAGCGGTAGAGCTGATCAAATAGCAAGCCTGGCCTGCGCTATTAGTAACGCTGCAGTGTATGCTCCGGATAGCTTGGACACTTATCTGGAAGCTCTGGTGTTCTTTGCTTCGGCCTCTACACAATTGGCAAAGGATTTAAAGGCAGTTGTAATTGAATAAATTTTAGACATCCGCCTCTGTAGATTTATTACGGGGGCGGTTTTTGTTTGGATTATACTTTTCCTTATTAGCTATTTTGGCTTGCTTTAGGGCCATGTTCAGAGCCGCTTCTAAAAGTGCTAGTGATTCTTCATCAATTTCTATTCCATCATAATATAATGGGCCGTCTTTATCATTTCGTATTTCATCCATTATTCGATTAAGGTCCTTTGTAATATCGCGTCTATCTTTTAGTGATAAATGTTCGTCATCTTCTTGAGCGGTTCTGTTATTACTCCATCCCATAAGATAATCAGGGGACACACCGAAAAAATCTGCCATTTTTTGTACAAATTCAGTCCGCGGCTTACTATTTCCATCAACCCAATTTTTTACAGTTGTTTGATGTATGCCCAATGTTTTTGAAAGTCTATATGCTGTGACACCCTTTTCTTCCAGCATCTCATTAAGCCTTTGTGCAAATTCCATAATTTTCTCCTTATAAATTAGTCTAAAATTATAGAGTAATTCAACTTGACTAATCTAATTTTATAGAGTATTATTAAACCACGCTCTACTAAAATAGATTAGTTTTTCAAAATATAATCTATATTAGTAGATTACCACAAAACAGAACAAAATACAAGTATTATATGAAGGAAGGAGGGGATTTTTATGTCTAAATACTACACATGTGAAGAAATCGCAGAGAGGTATCGCGTTAAAACAGCTACTGTGTGGGGCTGGATTCGGAACGGCAGGCTATCAGCTATAAGGATTGGTGGACTGTATAGGGTAACGGAGAGTGCAATGGCTAAGTTTGAGGGAAGAGAGGAGAAAGAGGATGAATGAAATTGTAAAAGTAGGAAACCATGATGTGGTTGAGATTCAGTGGAGGGGCCAGAAGGTTATTACCACAGCGCAGCTGGCGGAGGTATACGAAACAGATGCCAATAATGTACAAGCTAATTTTGGAAGGAATCAGGAGCGATTCAAGGAAGGAACTCATTATTTTCTGTTGAAGGGGCAGGAGCTGAGGGGATTTAAAGACTACCTGACTGATAGTCAGTTAGTTGCTAAGAATGCACCATTACTTTACCTCTGGACTCACCGCGGTGCAAGCCGACACTGTAAGATTCTGGACACAGAGAAAGCATGGGAGCAGTTCGACAACCTGGAAGAAGCGTATTTTAACCCGCAATCATCATATAAGAAGCTTTCCGCTCTTGAACAACTGAAGCTTCAAAATCAGGCTATTCTGGAGGTTGACGAGAAAGTGGATGCCGTAAACAATGACCTTCAGGAATTTAAGCGGGACATGCCACTATTAGCTCTGGAGTGTCAGAAGATTACATGGGCAAAGAACCAGAAAGTGGTTCCCCTCCTGGGAGGAAAGGATGCTCCGGCCTATAAGGATAATGGACTACGTAGCCGGGTTTACCGCGACGTTGAAGGACAGCTCCGCCGGGAATTTGGTGTTACTACATATAAAGCTATAAAGATGAGCCAGTGCGACCTCGCCATCCAAATCATCAGGGATTATGAGCTGCCTATGGCTTTGGAAGAAGAAATCAGGGATATGAATGCCCAGATAGACTTATTTGATGAATGATAGCCATTGCACATTGACAATTACATCCATCCACAGCAGCCATCCAGTTGTAAGCGGTAAGAACGTGAATCCGCTGTGAAAGAGTGTATCGGAATATAAAGTAATGGAAGGAGAGTGTTCCTGTGACAAGACTATGGCTAAGTCCTGAGGAAGCGGCCCCTGTCCTGGGAATGAAACCGGCGAAGATTCGGAATTACATGCGCAGGGGTATCTTGGACCTGGGATTGGCAATCCCACCGGAGAAAACTGGTAAGACCATGTGGGAGTTTCGGATATACCCGGCAAAAATAGAAAAGATAATCGGAGAGAAACTGGAGCGTCCAGAGGAAGGAGAGAAACAGGAATGAACAGAAACAGGGAACCCGGCCGGTTGGACTGGGCGCTGATCATCGTACTACTACTGATGACGGTGGCATATATGTGCAAATGCTGGCAGGTGGACCAGTTAGTAAGGATGTTGTAGGAGGATGAAACGACAATGGAGAAAGAAACCAAAGAAGTGATATTGAGCCATATTAAGGATGGGACCTATGTTCCGGACATGCTGTTTGACATACAGAAACTGATGGCCAAGGCCGGGATGGAGCTATATGCAAAGCCATGCTGCGACCGGATTGAGGCAGCAGGCCTGGTGGATAAGGTACATGTTATGCGAATTCAGCCATCCCCATGGAAATTACAAGTGGATGCTGATGGCATGGAGGTCTGCCGCGGGATATTAGAGGCGTACCTGCAGCCTGAATATCTGAATGAAATGTATGAAATCATCAAGGGATGCCGTGACTGGACCATATCTGTCAACAACATGCTCTATTCTTTACGGAAGATAAGCAGTAAAGACCTTAAGGCTGAGCTTATGGACAACTTTGTATATAAGGTAGGAGAGGACGACGAGCAGGACGTCACGGAGCTGTTTAAAGCGGAGTTAGAGAACCGGAAACTATGGGGCAGGATGCGTAAGCTGACAAGGAGGACTGCCTTTGTAATCCAGATGTTAAGGATGTTCCCCGGTCCGCTCCAGATACTGGTACCATTCATCAAGGAATCCTGGAAGAGCTGGAATACAGCAGGAATTGTGCCGCATGTAGAGAGCAACGGGAAATATACTAAGGCCCTGAGACGTTTTACGGATATCCATGGCGGTACCCGCTGCATAGAAAGACTACAGGGAGTTGACCTGGCACGCTACATATTCCTGGCAGTCAAGGCCTATGGAAAAGAGAATCATGCAGAGTTCAACCACACAAAAGCCCATAAGTCCTGCCTGGAGATAGAGAACAGGTACCAGGAGTTAAAGCAGGTCATGGAGACCATTGGCAGGCTGATACCTTTGGAGCTGCTGAGGATGTTCCCGGTTAAGAAGGAATACGATGGAGAGAAGTGGGGGACAAAGGATTACTACTATACCATGGAACGATTAAGGCGCCTGCCGGCAGACAAGCCCATAGGGGACGCCCAGGATGTTGCCGCTCTCCTGTGGGACTATCAGAACTGGGACCTGACCTTCCTGCTCCTACAGTGGGAGAACGTTTTGGGAGATTTGCATGTTTACTGTAATGAGTCCGGTCCAAAGGATGAGCTTCATGACAGGATGAAAAAGGCGGTGTGAACGGATGGGGAGAAGCAGGGCAAAGAAGCCGACCCGGAACCAGAAGGCGCTGATGAGTAAGGCAGGCCTGGTGGTAAACAACTGGCTGGTGTTGGAAGAAACAAAGGCGAAACTGAGATTGGTAAGCCGCGGCGCCGGTGTAAGACGGACAATAAAAAAGTCCTCATAGAAGTTGGCGCTTCCATAAGGACAAGCATAGGCCCAGAGGCGCTATACCAAAGTTCAACCAACTATAGTATAGCACCTCTGAGCCGGAAAGGAAAGAGGATTGATGATGCTGCATGAAGATTTAGTGCGAGAATTGGTAACGGAACTGTATAAGATGGATGTGGCTGAGTTATTGGAATTTAAGGAAGATGAAGCAACGGAACTGGAATTACAGGGTATACCGAAAGAGATACGAGACCGTTGTATCTATATTATTGATGTAGTGATTCAGGTGAAGCAGGAAGGGATGGGAGTGGCGGCATGAACATACAAGAGGAATTAAAAATCTCTCAATATCAGCCCGTAGTAGGGTGTGCCGGAACGGACGAGGCAAGGATATTTCAATATTGGATTCAAAAGCATGGATACGAAAATATCCCTTTCATTTGTTCGTTGGTTTACAATCTGGGGCGTATTCAAGGTGTCAGGGATGAACGTAAGAGAAGAAGGGGGAGAGGTGACGTTATGACATTTTCAATCAATAAAGGAGAATTCGTTGACAGGTGGCTTAAGACCATAGGCGAACATGATGATACAGACCGTGAGATGGCAGAGGCGATTGTAAGTTTGGCCAACCGGGCATATTATGCAGGCCTTGCAGAGGGCAGGAAGGAGACAGCGGCATGCAGAGAATGATATGTATATCAGTGGAGCAACACAACCGGATGATTGAAAGCTATGACAAAGCCATGGAAGAGTTACAGGAGCTTAGGGAGCTGCTGCAGATGACCCCGGGCGACGTAGATGAAGTTGCACCGGTGCAATCCGGCCATAGGGCAGCAGAAGATAAAAGAGGAGTTGCCCGGGAATGCAGGAAAAGCATCATGAGCGCATTAAAGGATGTTGATGACCTTAAGTTCCTGCAGCGAATCTACATAAGCATATTGGTTGCTAAAAATGGAAGGGTGGGTGACTGCCATGACAAACGAGCAGCTTGTAGCACAGATTAAGGCCGGAGAGGATGTACACCAGCAGTACCGAAAGGGCAGCACTCAGTATGGCTGAGTCCATGGAGATAGAGGAACGAAGGCGGGAGAAACACATGGAGCTGCTGGATAAAATAAGGGCGAAAGTTGCGATATCGCAACAGAAGGGAGAACAACATGAATAAAGAAGAGATAAAGAAAATTGTGGTGGACTATATAAACAAGAATGAATCGGCCAGCTATGCGGAAATACAGTGGCTGTTTGAGGAGAAGGGATATGACTATAAGGGTGAACTGCTGTCCTGTTCGGATGTCTGCGAACATGTGGTGTTCTGGAGTGGCTGGAATGCAGAAGCCTTTGACCTGATGACAGAGCTGTTGCATGAGGGAGTGGCCCACCGGGAGCCAGCGCATCCCCTGCGGTATCTTTTAGATGGGGCCGGGCTTACCCTGCCAAAGGTACAGCGTGCGGTGCAGTATAAGACGGACCATTGGGCGCCTGTGGTGTTTGTAAAGGGGCCGGATTCGAGGGCGGCAGAATGAGGTGTAAATTTTGTGGGGCCGACATGAGGGCCGTTACCTATAATTCGGATGGATATAGTGAAAGGTTGGTTGTCCTGGAGGATTTCAACAAAATAAACGAGGATTCCCCCACCTCTACAGGGGAGGAATCGCCAAAAACAAGCATAGTGGCAGTGGCGGGCATATATCCCCCACTGACATGAGGCAAGACTATCCGGCATCGGATAAAAGGCAGCAATGCTGCCGTGTCATTATGAACGATATATGGGTTCATAATGTGGATTGAAATAACCTTGATTCCGGACGATATGAAATGGTTGGAAAGATTATGTACTGCCCTGAATGCGGAAGCTTGCAAGTGAAAATAAGTCCGGTCCGATAGAAATAAAGGGACCCCATAGGTTGATTGACTGAGTGACGAAACGAGTGAGGGATTCAACGCTTATTCATGAGAATAATTAATTGACCAAACAAAAGCATTAGAGATAGCGCCTCATATGTACTCATGTTCCTCACCCCTTTCGTTCAAAGAACTATGGGGTCCGTTTTTATAGTATATCACGGTATAGTGGTCAGTATAGGAAAATGTAGAAATAATATGGTAAAAAGGGTGAGATTTTACATTAAATTAGAAAAGTTTCAGAATAGGTTAACAATTTGAAAAATTACAATTATAATCTATATGTGAAAGCGAACATATGTGCGTTTTTGTTGGTGTAACGGCGCAAGCCTTTACATATAGCAACTGGTTAATTCAAACCCAACACATGCTTATAATATGTCACGGTATGAATGCATGAGGTGTTGGACTCACAGGGCGGAGCTTTCTGACCATCCTCCGCCCAGAAAGGAGGCTATTGATGATAATAAAGAAAATAGAAGAGATATTGCAGATGCAGACATTCGGAATGTATTACAAGGCCTGTTATCAATGGGCGAAGCTCTTTGAATATATAGATATGGCATGGATATATTGTCCGGAAAGTGGAAGAAGTGGCGAACTGGACATGGTGGCAGACTTTTATCTTCCTGATCAGGATGCGTATTTCATTGTTGATCTTGGACGGCCTGGCAGAGGGTATACGAATTGTAAGGAACTGTCCGGGAAGTTGAAAAGGCTGATTGTTCTGGGAGGCCCTGATGGAGGATTCCGTGTATTTGAGAATGGAGAAGATTATTCCAAGGTAGAATCCGTCCTCTGCCAATGCGCTTCCTGTGGAAGGTATTTCTTCATGAATGAACCGGGGAGCTATGAATGCAGGGTATGCGGGAAATATGACGGGGATCATCATCTGGCACGCTGGATAGATGGGTGTGAAAATGTATTTGCAGATGTTCCGTCAGACTGTGACTGGCTGTTTAAAAAGACAAGGGGGTTATGAGTTGGCAGAACGCAGGATGTTTTCAAAGAAAATTATAGACAGTGATTCTTTTTTGGACATGCCGCTTTCAACGCAGGCTTTGTATTTCCACCTGGCCATGCGCGCGGATGATGATGGGTTCCTTAATAATGCCAGAAAGATTATGAAAATAGTAGGAGCGTCCCAGGCTGACTATGACCGGCTGGTCGAGGATCGGCTGGTCCTTCAGTTTGATGATGGGATATGTGTTATCAAGCATTGGAGGATACATAATTACCTCCGGGCCGACCGGTACAAGGAAACGCAGTACACGGAGGAAAAGTCGAAGCTGTACCTGAAAGAAAATGGTGCGTATACCCTTAATAAAGATAAAGCGGTTGCCAGTCTGTCAACCAATGGTAAACCACTTGACACGCATCTGGATACCGTTGGTATACCAGATGACAACCAAATGGATACCGCTGGTTACACAAATGACAACCAAATGTCTACCTGGTTGACGCAGGATAGGATAGGTAAGGATAGGATAGGTAAGGAAAGTATAAAAAAATATATATGTCCGGAGCCGGGCAAGCCCGCTCCAGACTGTAGCGATATTTTTCTTCCTCTTGTTGATGGCACTTTCTACAGTGTACCATGGGATAGGATTAATAATTGGTCAAAAGCATTTCCGGCTGTGGATGTGGAGCATGAGCTGCGGAAGATGCTGACATGGCTGGACAGCAATCCCAAAAAGCAGAAAACTGCACGGGGAATCAACCGCTTTATCAATGGCTGGCTTTCCAGAACGCAGGATAATGGTGGGACTGGCCATTTCATCGAGGAAAACAGAACATTGACAAAGACCAAAGACGGGAGGATCCTGCAATGAAATTTGATGAGAATGAAATCCGGAAAGCCATCTCCATCATGAAGCCCCAAAACAGCCTTTTTGAAATCCGGGTCATTGCCGCAGGAGGCGGAAATGCAAGCGGTTATTTCCGAGATGCGGATACCTGTATTAATGCAATGCGGGGAATCCGTATGGATGGAAACAGCAATGTGTATATCACGCTGAACGGAATTAAAGATGAATGCCATTCCAGGCAGCAGAGAAATTGTTTTGTACGCAATGCAAAACCTAACACATCCGATTCGGATATCTATTGTTTTGATTGGCTGATGGTGGACATGGATCCGGTCCGCGCGGCCGGCACGTCATCCAGCGAGGAGCAGATTGGCTATGCGAAAGAAAAATGTAATGAGGTCTATGCCTTTATGAAACGGACAGGATTTGATGACCCGATTGTGGCATTTAGCGGGAATGGGGCACACCTCCTGTATAGTATCGGCCTGGCAATGAATGATGAGAACAAGCAGCTGGTGAAGGACTGCCTGGCAGTGCTGTCCTTATTCTTCTCCGATGACAAGGTTGATATTGACACGGCCAACTTCAATCCGGCCAGGGTGTGCAAGCTGTATGGTACTCTGGCACAGAAAGGGGCCAATACACCGGAGCGGCCGCACAGGATAAGTTATATTGTGCAGGCGCCGGAGAGTCCAATACAGAATGACAAGGCACTGCTGCAGAAACTGGCGGGTTACCTGCCGGTCCCAGACAAGCCGCAGGGCTACAACCGGTTTAATCCGAGAGAGTTTGATTTGGACCAGTGGCTGGATGAGCATGGCCTGCATTACACCAAGGCCAGTTATGGCAGCGGGACCAAGTACATACTGGAGCATTGCCCCTTTGATGAAAACCATACAGGGAAGGATGCTTGCATATTCAAGATGTCTAACGGCGCCATCGGGTTCCACTGTTTCCACAACTCCTGCGCAGACAGGACCTGGCAGGATGTCCGCAGGATGTTTGAACCGGACGCCTATGACCGGCAGTATGTGAGGGAGGAGAGGCGGCCAAACTACCAGAACCCCAATTATGTGGTGGAGAAGAAGACGGAGATCAAAATGGTTGATGGCCAGCCGGTATTCTTTACCACGGAACAGATCCGCCTTATGGAGGAGCCGCCGGAGGAATTCATTAAGACCGGGGTCGATGTGATAGATCAGAAGATGCGCGGGCTTAAGAAAGGGTTTGTCACCTGTCTGAGCGGACTGAGAGCCGCGGGGAAGTCCAGCATCATCTCTCAGATAACGGTTGAGGCTTCCCAGCAGGGATACCGGACGGCACTATTCAGCGGGGAGCTTAAGCCTAAGAACCTGCTGAAATGGCTCCTTCTGCAGGCTGCCGGGAAGATGTATGTGAAAGAAACCCAGTATGATAATTATTACGTGGTACAGGAACCTTATGACGAGGTTATATCCAAATGGCTGGATGAAAAAGTATACGTCTATAACAACTATTACGGCAATGAGTTCAGTTCCATCATGGAGCAGATACGCAAGTGTGTTGTGGAACATAAGGTTGACCTTATAATTCTGGATAACATGATGGCGCTGAACCTGATGGAGATGGGCAGCGACAAGTACCAGCAGCAGAGCCATTTTGTGGAATGTCTGGAGAATTTTGCAAAGGCAGCAAATGTCCACATCCTGTTTGTGGCGCATCCCAGGAAGTCTGTTGGGTTCCTTCGGCTGGACGATGTGTCCGGCAGTAATGATATCGTGAACCGTGTGGATAATGCTTTTATTCTGCACAGGGTCAATAATGATTTCAAGCGTCTTACCAAGGATATGTTTAAGTGGAAGGATGATAACCTACTGTATCAGTCCACCAATGTGATTGAAATATGCAAGGACCGCGATGGCGGCGTACAGGATGAGTTTATCCCGCTATTCTTTGAGGCCTGCACAAAGCGCCTTAGGAACAGCCCGGGGGAGAATAAGATATACCCATGGAAGGAAGAAATGGCGAAACTATTTGGAAATGATACCGGGAAGTTTGAGTCTGTACCTTTAGGCGAGGAGCTACCGTTTAGTTAAGGAGGATGCATGGATAACGAGAAGGTGAAGGGAATTTTCTGGAAGAGTTATAACTGGTTCTGGAATAAGTGGAAGGATGAGATGTTACCAAGGGAATCAGACAAATGGGACGCGGTGGTAAAGGATGCCAAAGAGGTTATGTGTGAATATGACTGCCGAATGTGCAAGAAGATTATTCTGGCCCTGCTGACAGAGCTTGAAGAGCGGAGTTGGGGAAATGGAGGGGATAATGTGAGAGCGTATAAGGTATCGAAGGAATCGGAACTGACCGTGGAAGAAAAACTTGAGGTGGTCAAGGGCTATGGAGTAGCTGACCTGTTATATGTGATAAGGGAATTTGAGGAGGAGCCGGGTAAGTACGAACCAGAAGTGATTAAATTGATTGTGCAGCAGCTCACGGATAAGGGCATTATGTTGATGTATTGAGAGGGGGATGTTTTTTGAGGCAGATATATTATAACGTATATGACTACGGGCGCCTTGTTGGTTCGTATGCGACCATGGATATACAGACTATGCTTCATTGCGGCCGGCAGGTACCTGAACACTGCGCTGCAGACGGAAAAGCATACCGGGGCAGATATACATTCAAGCGGTTAGGTGACTATGGGGATGTTAAATCCGGCAATTTGGCGGCTGAATGGGACAAGGTGAGATTTCAGATTCTGCATGGAGCTGGACGCGGTATGGGGACAAAAGAGACTACGGGTTGAAGAAAGGAAGTGACAGCATGAAGAAAATAAATAGAATCATGATGGTACAGAGTATGGTAAACACTCTGGTGGACAGCATCAAGGAATATGAGACCTTTGAGAACAAGAACGGATATCCGCCTATGTATTGCAACACTGAACAGTACAATACAAAGGAATCCATCAAGAGGCGGATTGTGCAGGCCAGGGCGGAGTTGAATCAGCTGGCCAAGGAACTGTAAGGAGGTAATCGAATTGGAATTGACAGAAAATGAAAAGAAGAAGGGGTTCCTGATGTCCTATCAGAAGGAGAAGCGGCGGGTCCGGCGCCTGGAAGAGCAGTTGGAAGAACTGAGGCGGAATAAAATGTCTCCTTCTGTCACGAATGACGGGATGCCGCACGGGACGGATAAGAAGGACCTGTCTGATTATGCAGTGAAGGTGGATGAGATAGAGCAGAAACTGGTTGCGGCCCGGTACAGCCGGATATGTGCATTCCAGGAGGTACAGAGGAGGATTGAGGCCATGGAGGATGAGGCTGAAAAGGATCTGCTTACATACAGGTATCTCAGGGGACTTAAGTGGGAAGAGGTGGCTGTACGAATGGGATATAGCTGGAGGAAAATACACTATCTACATAGTGATGCCTTGGAGCATTTTGAAATTTGTGCATAGAAGTGCACAGTCAATCTGTGTTATAATGTATGAAAAGAAGTGGGCCTACCGGAAACGGCGGGCCTTCTTCCTTTTCCTCTTGGGTGAAATTCAGACCAGCGAGGAATCCATTCCAGTGCGGGGGCTTTTCTTTTGCCGAAATTTGGTGTAAGATATAAAAAAGCGTGGAGGGTGTATTTATGGAGAGTATAGCAAGTGGAAGTAATGCAATTTCTGTAACAATAAATTCGTCTAATAGTATATTTTGGACTATCATCTCAGGTGTATTAATATTTATATTAGGACAAATTTTTGTTGAGGCCATACTGAAGCCACACAAAAGATTTAAAGAACTTAAAGCAAAAATTTCATATTCATTAGTTTTGTATGGAAATATTTACAGTAGCCCGTTGATAAGAGAGATGAGTAGTGTGGCTGAATTAGGAGAATATGAAGCAGTTGGGAGTGAACTAAGGAAATTGGCATCAGAGCTGACAGGATATCTTGAAGAAAGGTGGTCAGTGACAGGAAAAGTAAACTCCAATAATATATCAAAGGCGGCTAGTGCATTAATAGGACTATCAAATACTTTAATAGTAAGTGAATGTCATGTAGATAGGGCGCGTGAAAATAACAGTAGAAGAGTAGAAATCATAAAAGAATCGTTGAAAATACAAAGAAAGATTGAAGTTTAGATTAGCGGGTTGCTTTTGCGCAGCCCTTTTTTAGTACTCGTAACTTGTCAATAAGAGAAGAGAGGCAATAAGGTGCTTAAGTCATGTAAATACTGCGGCCGCATCCATGACAGCCAGTATGACTGCGGCAGGAAGCCACAACCTCAAAAGAAGATAACCTACATAGACCGGTTCCGTAGCTCCAGAAAGTGGAGGGAGAAACGGGAGCAGATACGTCGGCGAGACAAGAACCTCTGCCAGGTGTGTATTCGCAACCTGTATGGAACTGACCGGCAATACAACTATGAGAACCTGTCAGTCCATCACGCCATACCGATTGAGACGGACTATGACCGGCGCCTGGATGATGACAACCTGCTGACTGTATGCGGGATGCACCATGAGATGTGTGAGAGTGGAGAGATACCGTATGAGGTGGTGAAACAAATAATAGATGAACAGGAGGAGAGCCAATGAAAGGAATTGTCATCAAGTGCCTGCAATGTGGAGCCATGACAGTGTATAAGACTGAACAGGCGTATGGACATAGATGCCCTGAATGTAATGGAATCACAATCCCATATGGAGAATGTAGAATTATCCTTCCGGCAGAAGAAGAGCGGGAGGTTTTCTATGCGGACGGAAAAGCTACTGAGACTATAACATATATAAGGGATGGAGGTCAGAACCATGAATGATGCAGAGCGGTTAAAAGAAATGAGTAAAGTGCTAAGGGAGTCAGCAGATGCCTTGGATGAGGCAGTAGCGGCTGTTGAGGCAGGTGATAATGTGAAAGCAGAGGATGCAATTGGAAAGTACGTCATGAGGCTCCTGCGGCTCCAGGCCCTTCAGGAGGGGTGACGGCTATCCCCCCGGGGAGTTGTGCGGAAAATAGGAACAATTCGGGACACCGACGCCCCACCTCCAAACACACAAAATCTTAGAAATGAGAATTTTGGTTCAAGAGGAAGGAAGTGACGTTATGCTGATTCATGAGGCGGTAAAAAAATCATTGGAAACAGGGGGCAATATCTACCGGGAAGCATGGGGAGATTCTTTCCGGGGACTTGTTATTTTGCCAACAGATGGCATGGACTGCTGCATCCCGAGATTGATTGTGGATGGAAGTGAGGTCTCCAGGGGGAGATGCTGGAATCCCCAGGCAGGAGACCTTATAGCAAATGATTGGGTGTTAGAAGGGGAGTAATTGACGGATTTCTTTAATACACTGATATCCCTTTTTTATCCAAGTATTTTCCTCATGTGCTCGAATACCGGAAGGGATGAGTGCAATCAGATACGGAATATCATCCGCAAAAAAGAGTTTGATAAGTCCGTCATCTTTTAATATTTGTAAAGCGTTATTAATGTGTTTAGGGTGTTCATTTGGAAAAAGTTCAACAAAATAATCATTTCCGAAAGTCTCTCTCCCTGATTGATGGTAGTCATTTACCATTGATTTAAGTGACTGGTCAGCAATTTTTTGTAAATTCATAGCAAGCTTCCCTTTCGTGTGTATTCCGGATGGCAGTCCGTTGATACAATTATACAGTCAATGGAGGGGGAGGGCAACAATCATTATATCGGCCCAGAAGGAAGGTGATAGGATGGCAAGGCCAGCTAAATCAGCCAGGGTAAAGACTGGCACAATTACAAAAGAAGAAGAGGCGCAGCGTCTTGAGCTGGAGGATAAGCTCCGTGGGAAGAATGACAAACTGGTGCCGCCGCTGTACCTGACAGAATCCCAGATGGAGATATTCAACTACATCATGGCCGAACTGCAGGAGGCCGACATCCTGGGTAACCTGGACCTGTTCATCCTGGCCCAAACTGCCATTGCTGTGGACCGTATTCAGGAGCTGGACCGGCAGGCCAACGATAAGAAGGAACTGCTCTTTGAGAATTCCTTCCGGATGGCCAGGGCCGAGGCATCAAAGGAATACTTCCGCTGCTGCAATGAGCTGTGCCTATCCCCTCAGAGCCGGGCGAAACTGTCTATCGCGAAAGTGAAGCCAGGGGAAAAGAAAAAGACCATCATGGATTTAATCAATGAGGACGACGAAGACGAAGTTTAAGCACCCGGCGGTCGCATATGCTGAGGGGGTATGCCGGGGAAAGATTAAAGCGCCGAGGTACGTTATCCTCCAGTGTGCAGACTTTTTGCAGACGTACAAAGGGAAGAACAAGAAATATATCATCAATGAAAGTCTGCTGGATAAGATATATAAGATTCTTAAGGTGCTCAAGATGGCCAAGGGACCCAAGACCGGGAAGTCCATCTATTCGGCACTGGCCGGATATCAATGGCTGCTCATAACGGCGGTCCTCTGTACGGTCCATCGGAATGACAAGCGGATGCGCCGGTACCAGACGGCGGTGCTGGAGATTTGCAGGAAGAATGGCAAAACATTTGTTGTTGCTGTTCTTTTTATTTTGCTCTTTTACCTGGAGCCGGCCTATTCCCGGTTCTTTTCCGTGGCGCCGGACGGGGCGCTGGCCCGTGAAATTAAGGAGGCTCTGGAGCCGCTGCTGGCAACCAACGTGGAGGTCTTTGAGGAAAACGAGTTTAAGGTGCTGCGGGACTACATCCTGCATAACCCCACAAAGACGAAGTACACGCCACTCAATTATTCCACCAGCAGGATGGACGGTAAGGAACCCAGCGTGTTCATTGCTGACGAGGTGGGGGCGCTGCCCACATCCTATCCGGTGGAGGCCATGCGTTCCGGCCAGCTGCTCATCCGGAATAAGCTGGGGTTTATCATCTCAACCAAGTATCCCACAGCAGACAACCCGCTGGAGGATGAGGTGGACAACGCCAAGAAAATCCTGGACAGCCTGATTGATGATGAGACCGTGTTTGCCCTACTCTATGAGCCGGACAATATCAAGGACTGGGCTACGGATGACCTGATATTGGCGCACGGCAACCCTTTGGCGTTGGAAATCCCGGAAGTATGGGACGAACTGCTGCTGAAACGGCAGAGGGCCATCAACCGGGAGAAGCTGCGGGAAAACTTCCTGACCAAGCACTGTAACATCATCTATCAGGGCGCCGGGACAGAGACATACATCCCGATTGACCAGGTGAAGGCCTGCAAGGTACCGCGGATAGACTGGGAAGGCCGGGAGGTTTATGTGGGAGTTGACCTTGCAATGACAAACGATAACTGTTCCGTGACCATGTCGGCGGAGGAGGACGGGGAGATACTGAGCCACGTCATGACATTTATACCAGAGGGAAGGATTGATGAAAAGAGTGAATTTGAGAAGTTTGATTACAGGGCTGCCATTGCCGCGGGAACCTGCATTGCCTGTGGTGATATGACAGTGGATTACGGCGTGATTGAGGACTACGTGGCAGGCCTGGAAGAATCCAGGGGTGTGGTTATTAAGTCAATCGGCTACGACCGGTATAACGCCCTGTCAAGCGCCCAGAAATGGGATAAGGATTACACAACAGTAGAAATACGGCAGCATTCGGATACCCTGCATCCTCCCACCAAGTTATTGGCGGAGATGGTGGCAAACCAGAAATGGCATTACGAGGAGAACCGGCTGCTGGAGACCAATTTTGAGAACGCGAAGTGTACCTATGACACCAACATGAACCGGTATGTCAACAAGAAGAAATCCAAGGGGAAGGTGGACGGAGTGGTGAGCATTATCAACTCAGTGTACCTGCTCCAACAGGATATCCTCTTTGACGACAGTGGTTTTACAGTGCAGGTGTGTTAGTTGCAATATCGCAACAGAGAGAGGAGTGATTGCATATGTGGTCCTTTCGGTTGAGGGCAGACCCGGAACCAGAGAAAAAAGAAACAGAGTCTAATGAGGATGCATTGCTGAGGGCCAGTCTGTCGGATGACTACATGACCAGGGACCAGGCCATGAACGTGCCGGCCTTTGCGGCCTGTGTGAATAAGATAGCGGAAACCGTTTCAACCATCCCTGTTCGGCTTTATAGGCTGGTGGATGGGAAATTGGAAGCAGTTGAGGATGATGCCAGGGTCCGGCTACTAAATGATGATACCGGGGACACCCTGGATGGGGTGCAGTTCAAGCGGGCGCTGGTCAGGGACTATCTGACCGGAAAAGGCGGTTATGCTTTCATCAACCGGACCGGAAACCAGATAAGGTCCCTGCATTACGTCAGGGAATCTGAGGTATCCTTCCTGTTCACATCAGACCCGATTTTTAAGGACTATGACATCATGATTCAAGGGACGAAATATAAGCCCTTTGAATTTCTGAAAGTGCTCAGGAATACGGAGGATGGACGTTCCGGCAGGAGTGTGGTGGATGAGAACAGTGAAGTCCTGAGCGTAGCCTACCATTCCCTGGAGTACGAAAAGAACCTGGTCAAGACCGGTGGCAATAAGAAAGGGTTTGTCAAGTCGGCTAAAAAGCTGGCAGAGCCGGCCATTAAGGCATTAAAGGCAGCATGGCGCCGGCTTTACCAGAACAACACGGAAAATGTCGTCATATTGAACGAGGGGTTAGAGT
>ERZ894229.574-NODE-574-length-28664-cov-11.2998_pt1 | contig 28664 bp, 30 predicted proteins | sample MGYA00380295_ERZ894229 | MGnify/ENA primary metagenome ERZ894229 (study PRJEB32331, sample SAMN06328479) | human gut metagenome | biome: human gut microbiome; feature: stool | host: Homo sapiens | collected 2014-09-17 ... | reverse complement strand
ATTCTAAAGGCAGAGCCTTTAGTCGCTCGTCGCAACGAGCGAAACTCTTTATCCGTGAAAGCACCTTTGTGGGTGAATTTTTTAATCCAAGATTTGGATTGAAAAAGAGGGGGCTTTTGTAAGAGAAAAGCCCCCTTGACAGACAAACGATATCTACCTTCCAGAAAAACCTCCCGGTGGGAGATTTTTCTGCTGTCTGTGTTGTTGAACATAAAAACAGATTGATATAAGAAGTATTTCAGTTATCTGTATTTATAATGGGAAAGTAAGGGTTTCTACTCCCGAAAACTTCCCACTGGGAACTTTTCGGGGATAACTACTACTTGAAATCAGCTTTTGGACCCCTTTTCTCTTGCAAAAGGGGTCCAACCCCCCGAAAATGCGCCTGACGATAAAGTATTTCTCTCGTTGCGACGAGCGACCAGAGTTTCACTCTGGACTGGACAACTTTTGAAAAAGTTGACAAAACTTTTTGTTTGCCTCCGGCGCAAAGACGGGCAGTCGCTTTAATTTTTACAAAGGAGAACTCCATGAATTTAATCTTAGCTTCGCAGTCCCCGCGCAGACGGGAACTGCTTTCCTTCATCCAAAAAGATTTTCAGTTCTGCGCAAGCAACGCAGAAGAAATTATTCCCGATGGTCTTAAACCTTACGAGGCTGTTATGCACCTTGCAAAGATCAAAGCAGAGCAGGTTGCACATGAGCATCTGGAGGCAGTAGTAATCGGTGCAGATACTGTTGTCGTGCTAGATGGACAAATTATGGGAAAACCCAAAGATCACGAAGATTGTGTGCGAATGATTTCGGCGCTTTCCGGCAGAGAACATGAAGTATTTACCGGAGTCGCTATTGTAGCAAATGGCAGGACTGATTCGTTTTATCAAAGGACGGCTGTTCGCTTTCTGAAACTTACCAAAGAGGAAATTGACTGGTATGCTTCTCTGGATGAACCGTATGACAAAGCAGGAGCTTATGGAATCCAAGGATATGGCAGTCTGCTCATCGAGGGAATCAACGGGGATTATTTTAACGTGATGGGACTTCCGGTATCCCTGCTTGCCAGACACTTAAAAGAAATTGCCCAATAGGCGGAAAAAACTGCCGGAAAAGGTAGAATTTTTCTGTCAGAAACAAGACGCGTTTGGCGATTTTAAACAGAGAATTTGCGGACAATACGGGATGATTGGTACAATTATCGTAATTTTTCTACCCTCACAAAAAATTCAAAAAATCCTGTTGAGATTGGAGAATTTTCGGGTTATAATATATAAGATAATGCAGTTGTACTGACCTTTTTTGACAGTTTTAGGCGAAAAAAGTACCGACTGCTTTTCTTTCAGAATAACTCATTGTGAGAACGGATAGACGAAGCGGCATTGAGGGGCACAAATAACACGGGAATGTTTGCCGCACTTTTTAATTTTTGGCAGGAGGAAAAGTTTATGTTTGGAAAAGATATCGGAATCGACCTGGGTACCGCGAATACTCTGGTTTTCATGAAGGGAAAAGGCATCATCATGCGTGAGCCATCGGTTGTTGCGGTGGACACAAGAAATTACACAGTAAAATATGTTGGTCAGGAAGCAAAGGATGTAATCGGCAGAACACCGGGTTCCATCGTTGCAGTAAGACCATTAAAAGACGGCGTTATCGCTGACTTTGATATTACCGCAAGCATGCTGCAGATCTTCATCAAAAAAGCATGCAACAACTCTGTTTTTGCACGTCCGCGCGTGGTTATCTGCATTCCATCCGGCGTTACCGCAGTTGAGCGCCGTGCAGTTAAGGAAGCATCCCTGAAAGCAGGCGCACGTGCCGTTGCAATCATTGAAGAGCCAATGGCTGCAGCAATCGGTGCAGGCCTTCCAGTTGCAGAAGCTACCGGAAGCATGGTCGTTGATATCGGCGGCGGTACCAGCGAGGTTGCTGTTATCTCTCTGGGAGGTATCGTTGCTTCCCGTTCGGTAAGAGTGGGCGGCGATGAGTTTGACTCTGCAATTATTCAGTATGTAAAGAAAAAATACAACCTTCTCATCGGTGACCGCACTGCGGAAAACATCAAGATTGAGATCGGTTCTGCATACCCATATGAAGATGAGCAGCCAATGGAAATCAAGGGAAGAAACCTGGTTGATGGTCTGCCAAAGAACATGATGCTGCATCCTGATGAGGTTCGTGAGGCACTGGCTGACTCTGTCATGTCGGTACTGGATGCAATTCGCACCACTCTTGAGCGTACCCCACCGGAACTGTCTGCAGATATTATCGACCACGGAATCACCCTGACCGGCGGCGGCGCACTGCTGCGCGGACTGGACCAGCTGATTTCCAAGGAAACCGGTATGCCGGTACAGGTTGCGGAGAATCCACTGGATTGTGTTGCAGCCGGCACAGGTAAACTTCTGGAAAACATCAATACCATGAAGGAACTGCTCTCCGACGACGATTCCAAATATTAACAGCCATAAAAACGGCTGCCGGCGGCAAGTTTATTTCTTGAATCCGCGGGCAGCCGTCTGTTTTTGCCCTGATTTTTTAGCTAAGGGAGGTTTGTCTTCAAGGTGAAAGAGTTTTTTCACAGCTGGGTATTCAAGGTGCTGCTGGCACTTGCTGTCATCATGTTTGCCTTTATGCTGCGCGCAACGGTAACGATGGGTGCTTCCACCGTCCTTGAGCGGATTGTAGGAACTATCACAGCGCCGTTTCAGTCTTTGAGCGCAGGGGTCAGCGGCTCGGTGACAGGATTCCTGGACCAGTTTTTGAGAGCATCCGAGATTTCGGAGGAAAATGAGCGCCTCCGGGAAGAAAACCGCCAGCTGATCGAGCAGATGGTGGATTATGAAAATTACAAACATGAAAACGAGAGCTTGAAAGAACAGCTGAAAATACAGGAAGAGCATCCCGAGTGGGAGATGATGACCGCTTCGGTCATTGGACGAGACCCGGCAGACCAGTTTTATTCCTTCACTATCGATAAGGGAACACTGGATGGAATATCCTATCAGGACCCGGTCGTTACCTCGGATGGTCTGGTCGGCATCGTTTCGGAAGTAGGACCGGTATTTGCCAAGGTGACCACCATTCTGGACGTGCGCTTAAATGTAGCGTGTCAGGATGTCCGTACCCAGGACGTAGCAACTGTTTCGGGTGATATTGCACTTTCAGAAAACGGTCAGTGCAGAATGTCGCTGATTCCAAGAGAAAGCGGCATTGCAAAAGGAGATATTATCCAGACCGCGGGCACATCAGGATTGTATCCGCAGGGAATTGTGATTGGAAGGATTGCGGAAGTTGGTTTTGAACCGCAGGGAACCATGATGTATGCGGTGGTGGAACCGACCAACGATATCAAGAATGTCAAGGATGTTATGGTGATCACCTCGTTTAAAGGACAGGGCAGCAGCCTGAAGAGCTTTGAGGAATCACTGGTACAGGACCAGTCGGAGGTATCGAAGGAAAGCAATGAATAAAAGAGCGAAAATCATGGTGGTCAAGTATGTGACATACAGCCTGCTGATGCTGGTACTGTATGTGCTGCAGAGCACGCCGCAGCTTTTTTCGATTGCAGGAATCAAGCCGGTTTTGGTTTTTCCTTTTGCTGTGGCGGTGGCAATGTTTGACAAGCAGCTGGCAGGAGGATTGTTCGGACTGTTTGCGGGGATTTTGTGCGATACCTCCTCCAATGTTCTGTTTGGATTCCAGTCGATTTTATATCTGGTCATCTGTACGGCGGTAGGGCTGCTAGTTGTTTATTTCATGCAGCCTTCGGTCGTCAACAGCTTGATTTTTACCGGATGCGGACTGGGGTTCAGACTGTTTTTGGAATATTTCTTCTACTATGTGATGTGGGGATACGACAACAGCCATCTGATCCTTTTGGGGCAGATGCTGCCGTTGTTGTTGTATACTTTGGTGGTGACACCGCTTCTGTTTTTGGCAGTTCGGAAGATGCACCTGTTTTTTGAAGAGAAAATGGAGTAAGTAGGCACATTTGCCATTTGTTTTGTGATGTGCCACAGGAATTTGCGGTAAAGGACATTACTCAATTTTTTCAGCGAAGAGGTGAAGAATTTAATGGAAGAAAAACAGGTCCATAAGGGAAGGATCATTCTGCTGATCTCACTGATTGTGATTGTGTTTGTCGCGTTTGCTCTCAAGCTGATGCAGTATCAAATTGTCAACGCTGAGGAATACAAGGAGATGGCGCAGGGCAATTATACCAGCGTACAGAGCATTGATGCTGCACGCGGTGAGATCCTTGACCGTTATGGCAGGCCGCTTGCGGTCAATCAGGTCAGCTATGACATTATGATCAATGAGGCATATCTGCCGGCAGATATGAAAAATACCGTCATTGAGCGAATTATTCTGCTGATGGAGCAGGAGGGACAGACCTGGATTGATACCCTGCCGATTAGCACAACCGAGCCGTTTACCTTTTTGACTGAGACGGATTCTCAGAAAACGCAGATCGAAAAGCTCAAGACGGATAACAAAATCAATCTGGATGCGACCGCAGACGTAACGCTGAATAACCTTCTGGATAAGTATGACCTTTTGGAATATAACTGCGCTTCCTGCGGATATGTTTATCAGGGAGATATCAGCACCGAGAAAGATGACTATGTCTGCCCTGAGTGTGGTGCAGCAAAATCCCAGTTTACTCTGGCAGACCGCACTATGGCGCGCAAGATTGCGGGAGTACGCTATCAGATGGAGGTTTATGGCTCTAACGCCAGCAATCCATACACCTTCTCGAAAGATATTCCGATCGACGTCGTGGTTAAGATTCGGGAATATAGCCAGCAGATGCCGGGTGTGGAAATCAAGGAGACAACCAGCCGCCGGTACGTGGATGGAACATTAGCTCCGCACGCGGTAGGTGTGGTAGGCTCGATCAATGCCGAGGAGTATGAGGCAGAAAATGCGCAGATCCTGGAACAGATCAAGGAGGAACATCCGGACTGGACAGAAGAACAGATCAATGAGCTGTATCAGGAACAGAAATACGGTTACAATGATATTATCGGAAAGAGCGGACTGGAGTACGCGATGGAGGATGAACTGCGTGGGGAACGCGGCAAAAAGCGCATTACGACCGATGCACAAGGTAATGTTCTGAGCACCGAGATCATCAAGCAGGCGGTTCCGGGCAACACCATCGTCACCACACTGGACAAAGACCTTCAGCGTGCAGCGCTGGAAGGAAGCGCCGAATTTCTGGAAATGGCGAAAAAGACCTATTCTCCGGAGGAAGGCGGAAGTGCAGACCGAATCTCGGTGGTAGCACAGGATGTTAAAACCGGCGAAATCCTTGCGATGGTAAACTATCCGACCTATGATCTGTCCGATTACTACACCAAGTATTCGGAACTGAGTTCAGACCCGCTGCATCCGCTGATCAACTACTGTACACAGGGTATTTATATGCCGGGTTCGATTTATAAGCCGGTAGTTGGTATCGGAGCGCTTGCATCCGGTGTCATTGATGGAGATACCCTGATCGACTGTAAGCAGATTTATCAGACCGGAACAGACTATAATCCACGTTGTCTGGGTCTGCACGGACCAATCAATATTCAGTATGCATTGATGGTATCCTGTAACTACTTTTTCTATGAGGCAGGAACCAGACAGGGAATCGACAATATCGTAAAATATTCCGAGCAGCTTGGCCTTGGTGTAGAGAGCGGTATTGAGCTTTCCGAGGCAACCGGTCATGTTTCCTGTCCGGAGTACTATGAGTCGGTGAGGGAAGGTCAGGTTGGCGGTACCTGGACTTACGGTAACGTTTTGCAGTCTTCCATCGGTCAGCTGGACAATGCCTATACACCGCTTCAGATGGCAAACTATGTTGCAACGCTGGCAAATGATGGAACCAGAATGCGTTCCCATCTGGTCAAATCGGTAGAGTCGTATAATCTGGAAGAAACCATTTCGGTGACAGAACCGGAAGTACTCAATCAGGTGGAAGCAGATCAGGAAGCCTTTGATCAGGTAAGGGAAGGTATGGTACGCTGTTCCCGTGACACCACCCGCGGTTCCGCACGTTACTACTTTGGAGATTATCCAATCGATGTAGCAGCAAAAACCGGTACACCGCAGGCTTCCGGCGGCGACCTTGACGCGACCTTTATTGCTTATGCGCCGGCATATGATCCAGAGATCGCAGTAGCAGTTGTTGTGGAAAATGGTTACAGCGGTCAGCGTGGTGCGCCGATTGCAAAAGCGATTTTCAATGAGTATTTTGGACTGAATGAAGAAACCGAAACACAGCAGCAAAATACAGACGGACAGCTGATTCCTTAGAACAAAAACACATCCATTGTTTGGATGTGTTTTTTGTTGGAAAATAAAAGAAAAACGCAATAATAGGAATTGATAACCAAAAATATGAAGTTTATTCATAGCTTTCCACAAATTTTAGAGAAAAATAGTTTACAAAACAGAGCAAAAATGATAAACTGTAAATACGGCATAAGCACATGTATGAGAAGAAGGGACGCAGAGAGGTAAGCTCTGCGATTTTTTAAGGTTCAGACGAGGATAATTGTGGGACAACCTTACCTTCGGTGCATGCAATCAATCAATACATCCAAGGCTTGCTTTGAGGTGTTTATTATGTTTTTAAGAAAGGAATGAAAAGAAGATGAATATTGGTTTGATTGCCCATGACTCCAAAAAAGAACTGATGGTACAGTTTTGTATTGCATATTGCGGGATACTCAGCCGCCACAGTGTATGCGCAACAGGAACAACTGGAAAATTGGTGGCAGAGGCAACGGGATTGGATATCCTGCGTTTCCTCAGCGGTTCTCAGGGCGGCGATCAGCAGATTGCAGCAAGAATTGCCTGCAACGAACTGGACCTTTTGCTGATGTTCCGTGACCCGATCACAGTAAAGCCAAACGAGCTTAACGAAGCAAATATCTTAAGATTGTGTGATGTACACAATGTTCCGGTCGCAACCAATATTGCAACAGCAGAAGCGTTAATCCATGCGCTGGAACGAGGAGACCTCGACTGGAGAAATATCGGAAATCCAAATGTTTAAAGCACCAGTCGCTTGCGGTTTTAAGACAAAATGATGCAGAGGGAGAATGCCATGAGGTGTGCAAAGTGGCATTCTTTTTTTGTACCTTTCTTTGGGAAAACAGACAGAGAAAACCGCTTTTCCATCCGGATAAAAACGGTATTTCCCAAAAGAAGGGCTTGCGGGGCTTGACCTTTTACAAAGAATGATGTATGATAGAACCATTCCTGATAGTGACAATTGCATAGAAAAAAAGCGATTGAAACAGGAGGAGTAGCAGAATACCGTCCAAGCAGAGAGGGTTCCCATCGGCTGAAAGGAACTCGGGAAAAGGGTTTTGTGAAGACACCTGTCTAGCCGGAACTTTCTGGATAGCAGAAAGGCTCCCGTTCTCCCGCGTTAAGGGAACAATGAGCGGTTATTGGGTTAACCGAAATCAGGGTGGCACCACGTGGAAATGATCTCCTCGTCCCTTGCAGCGAAAGCTGTGAGGAACGAGGAGTTTTTTATTTGCATAAGAGGTGATGACTGATGCGCTTTTTGATTCCGGAAGAAACAAACCCTTATTTTGGCGGGGAAGATTTTCATTTACAGCTTAAACGTACCACCCCTGAGATGCCCGAAATGGGTATGCTGCCCTCCTATTATTTTGATATGATGGTGCAGAAGGAAACGGTCGGTCAATGTGCTTTACGGATTGGAGACGGTGAAATCGCTCAAATGGTGGGGAACATCGGCTATCAGGTAAAGGAAGAATACCGGGGAAAAGGCTATGCAGTCGCTGCGTGTTATCTGCTTTGCTCTCTTGCAAGGCGGCATGGAATGAAAGAACTTTTTATCACCTGTACTCCGGATAATCACCCTTCCCAAAGGGTGTGCGAAAAAATTGGGGCAAAATTTCGGGAAATGGTCGATGTTCCAGATGGACACGACCTATATCAAAGGGGTAAGAAGAAACTGATGCAGTATGTTTTGAAGATACAACCAATTCGACCAGCAACCGAACAGGATATTCCCGCTATTGCTGCCCTCTACGATCGTATTACCGAAAGGGAAGCCAAGGGAACAAACTATTCCGGTTGGGCGAAGGGAGAATACCCAATGGAATGGACGGCAAGGGAGCTGCTTGAGGCAGGCGGTTTGTACTGTATGACAGACCAAAGCGGAAAGGTGATTGCTTCCGCCGCTTATGACAACCGCCATGACAGCTGCTATGACGATGTCGTATGGGGAAAGGATATTCCGAGTGAACAAACCCTGTGTATCCATACATTGGCAATCGACCCGGACTGCCGCGGTCAGGGCTTAGGTGAAGCGATGATGCGCTTTGGCTTTGAGATGGCAGAAAAGCTGGGACTCAAGGGCATCCGCATCGATACCTGGGTCGAGAACACGCCGGCATTAAAGCTTTATCACAAACTGGGATACCGGGACGTAGCGGTGCTGTCGGACAATGTGCATTACGAGGGCGACAGGATGGCATATCAGTTCTTGGAATGGTATCGGTAAGGGAGAGATTGCAATGAGTACAGAAAAAAGCTGCCTGCGCTATATCGAGCGGAGCATTCTGGATACAGCCCGTTTGTATGGCATCGAGGAGGTTGCACAGGGAGAAATACTCTGCTTCCCTCAGATGGCAGGTTGGTTTGAAGGAGAAAAGATTGGCGGAGATTTCCTGGTAAGAGTTAACCAGACAGCAGAAAACTGTGAGCTGATCCTGGGTACTATGATGGGTTTTGTGTCGCAGCTGACAGAGTTTTTGGGACTTGCCCCAATCAGTGCTCAAACAGGGATCAGCGAAAAAAACATCGAGACCTTGTTTTCACAAAACGAAATCTTTAATACAAATAGTCAAGATAACGATAAAAATAACATAAAGTTTATGATAGAAGAACTGCCGCTTGCTGAGATCTCGGTTTTGGATCAGGAAATTTTGCTGAGAGTGATGACCAAAAACCTGCTTTGCAGAATGCTGGAGCAGCAGATCGAACTTCCTGAGCAGAAAGGCTGCACCCTTCTTTTGTGTGCAGAGGAAAAGACACTGATGAAAGCGCTGGAGCTTGCACGTCAGCTGCGGGAAGAAGGCTTTGCAGTAGCGGTGATGCAAAAACAGGATCACAAGCAGGAAGCAGAATATCTGGGCGCAGAATTTATCGCACATCTGACCGAACAGGAAGTTTTAAACGGTATGATTCTGGTTAGCAGCCAGAGAAGCGACCGCATTGATGAGGTATCGATCAGCGGGCGGGGGCTTACCGATTATATCTATGAGCGCACCATGTCTCAGGCGATGCAGGATGTGGAAGAAAGCTTGAACGCTGATACCAGCACTTACGATTTTACAAAAGGCTTTTCTTTGTTTTAAAAAACATTGAGATAGAAAATCAGAAAAAAGGAGAATAGACTATGGCAGAAACAATGAATGGTTTAAAGAGAACCAGCTATTGCGGCAGACTTTCCAAAGAGAACATCGGCAAAGAAGAAGTTGTTTGCGGATGGGTGCAGAAACAGAGAGATAAAGGTCACCTGATCTTCATCGACCTGCGTGACCGCACCGGCGTGGTACAGCTGGTATTTGACGATGGTACTGACAGAGAGGTATTCGAAAAGGCTGCTTCGGTTCATTCCGAGTATGTTCTGATCGCAAAAGGTATGATCCGTCAGAGAGAAGCAATCAATACCGAAATCTCCACCGGTGAAATCGAGATGTATGTCAGCGAGCTTCGCATCCTGTCCAAAGCGCAGACCCCTCCATTTGAAATCACCGACAAGAGCAAGGTAAAAGAGGAACTCCGCCTCAAATACCGTTACCTGGATCTGAGAAGAAAGACCCTGCAGGAAAAGATGATTCTGCGTCATCAGATTGCAAAGGTTACCAGAGATTATTTCTATGAGAATGATTTCCTGGAAATCGAAACCCCAATGCTCATCAAGTCCACACCGGAAGGCGCAAGAGACTATCTGGTTCCATCCAGAATCCATCATGGAAAATTCTATGCGCTCCCACAGTCCCCTCAGATCTACAAACAGCTTCTGATGCTGTCCGGTTTTGACCGTTATATCCAGCTTGCAAGATGCTTCCGTGACGAGGACCTGCGTGCAGACCGTCAGCCAGAGTTTACTCAGGTCGACCTGGAAATGTCCTTTGTTACTCAGGAAGATATCATGGACATGCTGGAAGGCTATATGAGACGCCTGTACAAAGAGGTTAAAGGAATCGACATTCCAAAGATGCCTCGCCTGACCTTCAACGAAGCAATGGAACGCTATGGTTCGGACAAGCCGGATACCCGCTTTGGCATGGAAATTATTAACCTCACCGAACAGGTTAAGGACAGCAGCTTCCCGGTATTTGCAAATGCGATTGCTGAGGGCGGTTCGGTTCGCTGCATTGTTGCAAAGAATGCAGCATCCACTCTGACAAGAAAAGCAATCGATAAACTGACCGAACAGGCAAAAGGTATCGGTGCAAAAGGCCTTGCATTCATCCGCTGGGCTGACGAAAAACCAAACTGCTCCTTTGCTAAATTCATGAGCGAAGAAGAATTGACCGCACTGCTGAACACCCTCGGCTGCGAACAGGGTGACGTTGTCCTCATCGTAGCAGACAAAGACCGCGTTGTTCTGCCAACTCTTGGTCAGCTGCGTCTGACTCTGGGCAAACAGCTCGAGCTGATTCCGGAAGGACAGTACAACTTCCTGTGGATCACCGAGTTCCCATTCTTTGAGTGGGACGAAGAGAGCCAGACCTGGCTTGCAATGCATCATCCATTTACCATGCCTCTGGAAGAGTGCCTGCCATACATCGACTCCGATCCGGGTTCGGTTCGTGCACAGGCTTACGACATGGTAGTAAACGGCGTAGAGCTCTTAAGCGGTTCCATCCGTATCACCGATTACGAACTGCAGCAGAAGATGTTCGAGGCACTGGGTCTAACCGACGAGGAGATCGAAGCAAAATTCGGCTTCCTGGTAGATGCTTACAAATACGGTGCACCACCGCATGGCGGCGCTGCTCTGGGTCTGGACCGCATCGTTATGACCATGTGTGGCTGTGACAGCCTGCGTGACGTTGTTGCCTTCCCGAAGGTTCAGAACGCAAGCGAGCTGATGAGCCAGTGTCCATCTCCGGTTGACCAGAAGAGCCTGGATGATCTGGCAATTGCTATCACCGAAATGGAAAAAGAAATCGAAGAATAGTCAAATAAAAAAACAGCACCGTGAAAACGGTGCTGTTTTTTTATTGAGGAGTTTATCAAAAGAAAATTAGTCTTTAGAAAAATAATTCAGTGCACTGAATATAGCTCCAATTCCAGCAGAAACAGCAGCATCATGAGCATTCTGAGCAGCAATTTCTGTGTTTTGAGCAGCAATTTGTGCATTGTAAGCAGCTGCTTCGGATGCCTCAGCTTGCCTTTGTTGATAGCGTAGCATTTGCTCCTGTTTTTTTTCATGCTCTAAGAGATTGATAGAATCAGTCAAAGTATATGCTCTTTTGTTTTTAATATACCACAGAAGAGTATTTGCATCGTTCCAGTAATACTGCGGAATACAACATTCATCATCATCTTCCATTATTTCTAACAGCTTTTTCAAATCAGCTTTCTTTTCTTCCATCAATTGGCGATAAGTATCTTTGGCAGCGATACTTTGCTCTCGGAATTGAGCATATTCTTTTACCTTACTCTGATGGAATAACCAGTAACGATATTTGTCAGTAATGAGAAGGAAGATGGTTAAAATAATTGTGAGTGCGCCGGGATTGATAATGTAAAAAGAAAAGTATTTTAATAAAAGGTATTCGATGACAAAAGATATTGCAAAGGAAAAGATCAAAGCCATTCCAATTTTAGAATGAGCACGATAGTATTCTGTCTTAAATTTATCATCAGAAAGATATGATTCATCCAGTTTTTGATTAAAGATTTTTATTTCATCCATAAGGATTGTTCTTTGATTGCATAAATCAACAGAATGTTTAATTGCTAAAAAAGTTTCTGTCACAGTTATCATTCCTTTATACAAGAGGTGTTCCGTTTCGATCACAATTTATTTTTCCAGTTGCTATTAAAATAGTATCGATTACTTGCCATACGATCGCACCAATACCTAGAGTAAAAACAGCAACAGCAAGACGAAGGAACAGACGTCCAAAATTTAAAAGATAGATATCATTTAATCCAAATAGCGCTAGCAATATTGCTAGCATTTTTGATTTTGTTTTTGGTGGTTTTTGAGGAATAGAAGTTTGCGTATTTACCTGAGATAAATCGATGTAAGATCCGCAAGTAGGGCAGATGTTTTGTGAATTACTGATAGATGTACCGCATTTTGGACATTTCATATTTTCCCCTCCAATTGTTGAAAATATATTTTTATTAGCTATATTTGCTAACTTGAATATATTATAACTAATTTAAATCGATATTTCAATACTTTTAAGAAAATTAGACTAATTTAATTAGTCTAAAATCCCTTTATATTTTCCTAAAATAAACAGAAAGGAATATTAGAGGAGTAATTGGAATGGATGAAAAATTTATAGGAAATAAAATTACACAACTAAGATTAAAAAAGAATATCTCAGAATATCAGCTCAGCTATGATTTAGGGCAAAGTAAAAGTTATATACAGAGTATCTCTTCAGGAAGAGCAATGCCGTCTATGAAGATGTTTCTAAACATCTGTGATTATTTTGAAATCACACCTGCAGAATTTTTTGATACGCAGAAAGATAACAGGGAATTGTTGGATTTATTAAAACAAGAATGTGCATCCCTAAAAGACGATGATATTTTGTTATTGCTGACAATTGCTAAGAGATTGAAGATAAATGATGCAGCAATTTAAGAAAAATAGCGAGAAACTTAGATAATCCATTTATTCTGTTTCATCTTGTTAGTAAAAAATGGAGATAGAAGAGATAAAAGAATTTTTGGGAAAAGGGGAGATTCTGGTTGAAACTGAAACTTTGGGTCGAAGGAAAGAAGATTCGGGTGGAGTGCAGTGTTTTTGTCAAAAAAGAAGATTTTTGTTTTGCACTGGCAAAGTCATTTACCATAACAAAAGCAACCTGCAATCAAAGAGAAATCTTAGTCCAGGGGGAAGACTACGATTTGTTGTACCGTCCTCCGATGAAAAAATACCACTTTACACAGTTACAGACTGGTGAGTTGACCTTCTGGTATGAAGGAGGACTCGAGGGTTTGTGGGCGACCGAACAGGCACCTGAAGGACCGTATTCCTGTCTGCGAGATGAAGTATTTGCGTTTAGCACCCTCAACGGCTGGTATCCGATGGAGTTTGATGCAGACCTGTGCGAAGTAGAGGTGCAGGTCGGCAAAGAGTGGCGGGTGATTGGTGCAGAATATCTGGAAGAAAAAGATGTCTGGCTATACCGTCAGACAAGCGAAATTGACTGCAATATCATCGGGGTTTGTAAAGAAAAATATTTTGTAATGGAGGATGAGGAGCTCAGTCTCTTTTTCCCGGACGAGCGGATGCGGGACAAGGTAGAGCCGTATTACCGTGGTTACCATGAAATTGCAGAATTTTACCGTTCTTTCTATGAAAATGACAAGATGGGGAAGATGACCCTGTTTTTCCTGCCGGATATTGGGGAAGATTTTGGCGGGTACAAGCGGGATGGATTGATTGTGTTTACTGCGGTGAAGGAAGATATTCCGTCTGCGCTTCACCATATTGCACATGAGTTGGCACACAGTTACGCGATGGGAGCAGACTGTTATTCCTGGGAGGATTGGCTCAATGAGACGCACGCAGAATGGAGCGCACTTTTATATGAGCTGGAAAAGGACGAAGCCTTTTTTGAACACTGTCTTGCAAAAACAAGGGAGCGCTATGGAGACAGAAAGCTTGCGTTAAAGGAAAATGGAGAGGAACATCAGGAATTTGTGCATGAGGCAGGAGTGCTTGTTTATGAGAAGATTTACCGCAGGTATGAGGCAGACAGCATCCGCACCATTTTGCGGACCTTTGATCATTTAAGCGAAAAATCCACCGCAAAGTTATTGGAAACACTGACAGCATGTGGGGAGGAAAAGCTTGCCTGCATGATCGAATCCTACTGCTGATGGCAAAATATAAAAAACAGCACCGTTTATACGGTGCTGTTTTTCGTTACAGAATATTTTCTGCATTATGCCATGGTAAAATAAAGACCGCGCCAGAAAAAGACAGGATTTCCGCCCTGAGAAAGCGGGGCCTGAGGATCTTCGTAGATGGTAAATTCGCATAGGAGTTCGCCATCCTTTACAAAGCCTGCGGTATGCTCAGTTGAAGTTAGTGCGGCAATTTGCTCGTGCTCATATTTTGGATTTATCACATAGAAAGAAACCTGCCCGTCAGCATAGATTTCATCAATCAATTCTTGCGGGAGAACATCACTTTCCAAAGTGGATGCCTGATCACAGATTTGAATCAGCTCGGTTATTCTGGCATCCCGACTGAAAAATAGTCTGCCAACCAGAACAACAACTCCGAGTACAACAACGAGTACAACAAGAACGGTGATGGTTCTGGCAATTTTATGATTCCAGAATTGGAGAAGAAAGGCTTTTTTGGAAGAAGCTGCATGTGTGATTAAATCAAACAAAACGGCGAGCACAAAAAAGAGAATAAAGTTTTTGGCAAATACAAAAAATATCTGTTTAGACAGAATCGGAAAGTACAGTCTACCGCCAAAGAAATCAAAGAGTGTGAAGACAACAGAAAGGAGCAGGGATTCCAAAAGTGCTTTGTCAAGGATATCCTCCAACAGATATTGAAACGGTTTCTTTTGTTTGTTCATGGGAAAGCCTCCTTTGTGCGATATAGGGTGCAGCTTATTTGGCAGTGACCGGAAGTAGGGTAAAGTCATAGCTTCCATCCTGCTGGTTCAGGTACATCAGCAGCACCGTCTTTCCATCATTGGAAACAGTCTGGTAGTAAACATTTTCATCCATTCCGCAGTTTTTGAGAAGCGGAGCAGTTGCCCTTACCGAAAAGTCCTTGGTATTGTAAACGGTAACAGCATCTTCTCCCAGTGCGGAAGCATATTTTCCGTTTCCGCTGAAACGGATGGAGGTCTGTTGGAGAATATCCGTAACAGGAAGCTCCTTCCATTCATGTGTTTTAATGTGAAAGCAGGTCAGCTTATCATCCGGAATCCCTTCATATAAGCTGGGACGCAACACCACATAATCGCCCCACATGGTAATTTCATGCAGTCCTTCCCGCTGGTCAATGACCTTGCCTTCGTTCAGGTCAAAGAAAAGGCTGGTGTTTTTGTGGTTTGGCTGGTCAAGCAGACAAAGCCATGCAAGGTCGTTGCTGATACATTGTAAATCGACCAGCCCATCCATGGGATACTGTGTGACATTGCCGTCAGTTTTCACATATAAAATATCCTTTTCAGGGTTTGCATAGATGAGAGTTTGGTTGTCGGGGGTAAGGCTCAGGCGTTCGCCCATCGTTTCATCCATCGGCTGGATGCCATCCTGTGTGACCAGATGTCTGCTTTCGTGGTCAACATACAGAAAACCGTCCGGAAGTTTTTTGTATACATCTACCGGTAATTCCCGGGTGAGGTCGGAAGGAAGGTCAGATTTGATGCTTGTTTTAGGGTGGAGGTCTCTGCCATAGCGGTCAATCTGAATCGCTGTCAGAGTTTCAGGAAAGGAAACGACCTTATAGTTACTTCCATCCCAGGATGCATACGCTACTCGGTCCAGTGGATCAAAGGGAGCGCTGGGTGCCTGTTTTCCAAAACAAAGCTGAAATACCAGAAGAAGCAAAACCAGAGTTGAAATGATGGAAGAAAGCTTTTTTGGCATGATAGAACCTCCTTTGGATGACCACTGAAAGTTTAGTTTTCTACAAACAGCATAATCTATAAATTGACAAAAGTCAATTTAAATCTAAGGTTTTCTGCTTTTTGTAAAATATTTTTCTGGTCGATTGGGCAAAAGGATGTGAAAGGGAAAATAAAAAGTCTGTGCAGAATAAAAAGATTGCCCCGAAGTTTAAAGCTTCGGGGGAATCTTTGCTTATCTTAAAATTCCAAACGAGAACAGAATTGCTGCCAGAGAAAAGTAAAACGGATTGTCCATCTGGTTTAATATCGCTGCCAGAGACGCTGGAAGGCTTCCTGAGAGGTTTAACAGTACAAATGCCAAAAAGAATACCAAAAACAGGATTGGCAGCAACAGGAGCATCATACGCAGTGCTGCAGGCGGGCTTTTGAGCCACTGACCGCTGATAACTGATACAATGGCGCCGGTAAAGGAAAACGAAAACAGCGGTAGAAAGAATAACGTTTTTAGGGCAGAAAAGGAAGAGTCATAGTTTGCCGCAGCGATGTCCGCCAGAACAAAACGGTAAATCAGGAGATAGATTGCGCTCAATATGGCAGCGACAATGCAGAAAATCGAAAAACGAGATATTTGACGTGTCATAAAATCCCTCCTCAGGGGTTTGGTGGAGAAAGTATTTTCTGTCGAATCATTTGTCACCATTATAGCATGACAAAAAAGTAGCTGCAAGACAGGAAAAAAGGACAGCATACAAAGCTTTTGTATGCTGTCCTGAGTGAATGATATTTTAGTTTGGAGAATGGAATTTTAATTTTCCGCTTTGACCGCAGGGCAAACGCAGGAATATCCGTTCCAGGCAAACAGAGCGTTTTCCTCGATGTTTCCATAGGTCTGTTCGACATCGCATAGATACAGGTAATGATCGCCTACTTCATGGAACTCTTTCAGGCGGCAAACAATGGCCACACGGCTATGAAGCGGAATCTGAACAGAAGTTCCTTCAACAGAGATTAATTTAATTCCAAAACGGGATGCTTTGTCAGTATCCCGACCTGAGCAGCTGCCGCAGTTCATAACAGCCTGAGCCAGACTGGAACCGGGAATGGTGAGCACAACCCGATGATTGGAACGGACCATCTCACCGCTGTAGGAAGTTTTTGCCATAGCAAAAGCGATCATATTGGGATTGAAGGAGAGGTAGTTCCACCAGGAAACCGTTGCCAGATTGGTGGAGCCATCCGGTTTTCGGGTACAGATTAGAGAAACAGGGTTTGGAGAGGTAAGCTTGGAGGCAAACGGAAGGTCAATCTTTTTCATAAGGGTACCTCCTTGGTTTATCAGAGCGATGCGCCCAGATCAAAAGCAGCCTTGAGTTGTTCTGGCTTTTGCAGGATGCTTCCGGCATCCATATTGCCGCCTGCATAAATGATTCCGCGATCTTTCCATCCAAGGTTGTTTAACAGGGCGTGATAAAAATGGGCAACAGGTTCAAAGTTTTCTTCACTGTCCCCTTCAGCTGCCATTAGAAGAACACAATCCTTTACTGGGTTAGCATAACTAGGATTACACTCAGCAACAGCGAACAGTCGATCAAAAGCAGTTTTCAGCTGTCCGGAAATACTCCAGTAATACATCGGTGAAGCAAGCACAACAAGGTCAGCCTCAACATAGTGCGGATAGATTTTCAGCATATCATCCTTCTGAACACAGGGACTTGCGGGATCTTTGCCGCCTTTGCAGCATCCCAGACAAGGGTGAATGTTCATCTTTTGCAAATCGAATCGGATGACCTGGTGTCCGTTTTGTTCTGCACCTTTGGTGAACTGTTCGATCAGCGCGGAAGTGTTTCCATTTGAGCGGGGACTTCCGTTGAGAATGATAATCTTTTTACTCATAATCGTCCCATCCTTTCTTGTCATGACCGAATTGACATCAATTCGGTCTTTGACTATAATTTAATCCAGAACAGGTGGAAAATCAAGTACGCACATTTTTGTTAGATACTAACTGAAAGGAGAGTTAAGGTGATTAAAAATTATATCGAAAAATCAAACTTTCAGGATACAGGATTCAGCTATACATTATCTTTGATTAACGGAAAATACAAGATGATCATTCTTTATTGCCTGATGGAGTTTGAGATCGTCCGCTATAATGAATTGAAACGCTATATCGGTGTGATTTCCCACAAGACGTTGAGTTTATCGTTAAAAGAACTGGAACGGGATGGATTGATTATACGAAAAGAATATCCGCAGATTCCGCCAAAGGTAGAGTACAGTTTATCGGAAAAGGGAAAATCCTTGATGAAGATACTTGATCAGCTTTGTGTTTGGGGAGAACAGAACAAAGAAAAATAATTTTGGGATTTGGAAAGGACGGATCATTTTTGAAAACATTATATATTTCGGATGTGGATGGAACTTTATATCGAGGCGGGGAAGCTTCCCTGCGGGACCAGACCAGGGAACTGTTTTCCAGATTGCTGCAGACAGGAACTGCGGTCACTATCGCTTCGGGAAGAAATCTTTATGGAATCTATGATATTGCAACCGAAAGCGGCATCACCCTGCCGGTCATTGCCTATAACGGGGCAGCAGTTTATGATTTTCACAAAGGCAAGGCGGTCAAAATTTTTCCGATGGAACGGGAAAAAACAAGGGAGCTGTGCCAGCTGTTTGAAGATGTAGGGCATCGGTACAAAGCCTGTGTCTTTTTTGAGGAGGAACAGCGCTGCCTGACCTTCAACCAGAATGGCTATCGCTCCCAGCTGTGGACCGATCTGGCGCGGCATCCTCAAAATGGGTTGCTTTATGATGAGCCGGTACTGGAACGGAGTGTTTCGGAAATCTTATTGGGGGAATGTCTTTACATCGGAACCAGTGGAACGTATGAGCAGCTTTTGCCAATCCATGAAAAGGCGTGCACCATTTCGGGGGTACAGTCGGTGATGCACCGCAGTCCGTACGATGAAAACAAGTGGTTTGTGGATATCGGTTCGGACAAGGCAGGAAAAGGCGCGGCGGCACTTTTCTTAAAGGAGATGGTGGGAGCTGAGGAACTGGTGACCTTTGGTGACAATCACAACGATATCCCGATGCTGGAAGCTGCTGACCGCTGCTACACCGTGCCGGAAGCACCGGAAGAAGTCAAGGCGATTGTGAACGGTGTACTGGACGATGACCCGGATTGTGTTTTAAAATTTTTGCTCAAAGAAGTAAACCAGCAGGCATAATTGCCTGCTGGTTTTTGTATCAGGAAAGACAGATAGAGTAAAGAATTATTTTCCCTAAGATGAAATTTTTCGTAAAGTGTGGTACAATGGAGAAAAATTTCACAAAAAGGGAGAGAGTTCCTTGGAAAAATATTTTATTGGAGAAATCATTCGGCAAAAAAGAACCGAGCTGGGACTCAAACAATGTCAGCTTTGCGAGGGAATCTGTGAGCCGACAACGATGTCCCGAATTGAATCCGGAAAACAAATGCCGGGCTTAAATACATTAAAAAACTTATTGCAGCGATTGGGATTATCGGACGAGCGTTACTATGCGCTGGTGAGCAAAAACGAAATGCAGATTGCTGATCTTCAGACTGAAATTGTTTCCGCCAATGTGTTTAAAGACCCTCAGAGAGGCTTGCCTAAAATCGCGGAACTGGAAGAACTTGCCGATCCAGACGATCACTTGCTGCATCAATTTATTCTTCGTTCCAAAGTTTTACTTGGGAAAAAAGAGAATGGACAGATTATCCCATACACTTATGAGGAAAAACTGGATATGCTCTTTAAAGCGATCCGCCTGACGGTGCCGAACTTTGATATCGATGCGATTGCGGATGGACTTTACAGCATTGATGAAGCGAAAGTCATCAATCAGATTGCTACTGTTTATTCGAATCATGGGGAAAGCCAAAAAGTAATCCATATCTACGATCAGCTTTTGCAATACATCAAGAAACACTTTCAGAATATTTTGCAGTCCGGTGGTCTGCTTCCTTTGGTCGCATTCAATTACGCGAGAGAGCTGGATCTGATCGGACGCTATACAGACGCAATTGAAATTGCTGAAACTGGTTGGAAAGCCTGTACCCAGTACGGGCAATACCGTACTTTGCCATCCACGATTGCAATTATCGCAGAATGTTATCACTTCTTAGGTCAGGATGAAAAAAGCAAAAAATATTATAAACAGGCTTTTTACCTTTTCGAAGCAATCAATAACAAGCGTGGCATTGAAGTAATAACTTCTGAAGCTAAAAAATATTTTGGAGAGGATTTTTCTTTCTAGCAAAATAGCCGGCGATATCGCCGGCTGTTTGATTTTTCGGTTATTTTGTCCCCGAACCGTTCTGCACAATCTCGAGCAGGCAGGGCAGGGAATCAATATTATAGTGAATCGGGATATCCTGCGGGCGGGGGTTGTGCTGCGGGTTAAACCAGCAGGCATCCACGCCGGCGCGGCGTGCTCCCTCCATGTCCGAGGAAAGGGAATCGCCGATCATCAGCGCGCGGGTCTTGTCAAAGTCTGGAATGCGCGCAAAGACGTAGTCAAAAAATTCTTTCATCGGTTTTTGGAAGCCCGATTCCTCCGAGACGAAAATATCGGTCAGGAAGGGAGAAAGTCCGCTTGCCTGAATGCGGCGGCGCTGGGTGGCACCGACTCCATTTGTGAGGATGTACAGCCTGCAGCCCATCTCATGCAGCTGTTTGCAGGTTTCTAGAGCATGGGGCAGGGTTTTGCCGCCAAAGCCGAGATTGAACAGGTATTCAGTGTTGAAGGCGTCGGAATCAAGGTCGATATGCAGCGCTTCAAACAGCTTTGCAAATCGGGTGGCGAGCAGCTGCTGACGGGTGATTTTGTTCTGTTCAAACTCCCGCCAGAGATTTTGATTGATCGACTGATAAAGCTGGTCGATCTCGTCGGAGAAGGGGAGATTGTGTGCCTGAAAGGTGCGGATGAGTGCCTGATGTTCGGCATCGGGGAAGTCCATCAGGGTTTCGTCCGCATCGATGAGAAGAATATCATATTTCATGAGAAAACCTCCATTGCTCGTTTTCTTTTAGGATAGCAGAGCGGGGGAATTTATGCAAACAGAAAATCCCCTCACATGCTCCATGGTATGTGAGGGGGAGAAACTATTCGTTATCGAATGCCTGCCATTTTTTGCAGTCCTGGCAGTAGCGGAACAGCTTGGTGTCATTGTTCTGGTCGGTTACCTCAAAGTACATCCAGTTGTGCTCGTGGTACGAAGGTGCTTTTTCGATGACCTGATGACGGAGCATCGAGGAAAGCTTTTCAGCGGTGACGCCGGAAACCTGATAGGTATACTGGTTCTTTAACGGGTCGGATGCGGTGAGCTTTATTTCGAGCTTATTCTTCTGAGCAAAAAGTTCGAACGGGTTAGCTTCTTCGTAAGGCTCCCAATAGTAGTCCATCAACATCATGTTGAGAAGCTCCGGGTCCTCCAGAATCAGGCGTGCCTGTTCGTTTGATGTGGATGCAAGGTATTCGATCAGGCGAGCGGTCGCGCGGGGAGTGTGTGCTGTACGTTGAGCAAGTTCTTCTTCGGACATTTCCTCAGATGTTTCCACAGAAAGCAGTTGCTGTTCTGTTTTGTCGTTTGGTTCGGCGCTGTCCCAGATTTTAGCGATATCTTCGTCCGAAAGGCCTTCCTCATGCATCTGTTGTACATATTCTTCGGAAGGGTAGAGGTAGAAATTTAACCCGGATTCGCTCTCTTTGTGGGAAACAACCGGCGGGACATACTGGTTGTCCTGATTTTCCGAAAAGTTTTGTGCTTTGATGGCAACCGAGTTTAACGAAAACAGGAAGGCTGCCGAGAGGATGGAAACGGAGATAAACAGAAAAATCTTTTTTGACATGAGAAAAGCTCCTTTCTATTATGGATGAATGGATTCTAAGCCCATCATAACCGAAAGAACTACAAAAGTCAACTATAATCGAACGAAAGACACAAAAAAGAAAGCCCTCCGCTGTGGGATAGCGAAGGGCTCTCTTTCGACGAATCTATTAAAGGAGGGTTAATCAGGAGTGTTCCTGCTGCGGGACGGGATGTCCGCAGCGGGGGGAATCGTTTTCTTTTAAAGGGTGGACTCCTTTTAAAAGAAGATTAACCTTACTTCGTCATTCATATTATTCCATTTTTCGCCAAAAATCAATGAGCATTTCGTGCAACCGGTCAGTTGCATGAAATGCCCATTGACAAAGGATTCAAAACGATATTATGATTAAAGGGTACGGAGTCCAAAAAACTCGAATTTTGGAAAGGATGTATTATTATGAAAAAATTATTTATTACTCTGCTGGCAGCTCTGACCCTGTTTGCAGCAGTACCACAGATGTGCTTTGCAGAAGAACCAACCACCCCACCAACCGTAGAACAGGGCGAAGGTGAAGAGGGCGATGAACAGACTCCACCAAAAGGTGAAGGCGAAGAAGGCAACGAACATCTGCCAGAAATTGAGCCAACTCATATTAATGGTCCAGGTGGAGACATGGCTTAATACTCAAAATAATTCGATTCCATTATTTTGAGCATATTGGATGATAAGATTACAGCTAGATTCATCTCCCATTAAATGATATGCATAGAAAGAATCAATAAGTTTAGAACGACTTTCTTTATCTTGTCCTAATTCGCGCAAAGCGCATGAGATATTTAATAGGAGACCTCCTAAATATTGGCATTTGTTGTATTTAATACAAGTTTTTTGACCAAGAGTAGCAATCTCGATTTCCTCTTCATATCTTCTTTCTAGGCCAAGTAAACGAGAATAGTTATAGGCAAGAAGAGGTAAAAGGGTGAGTTCAGCCTCAATATTAAATAGGCGTTTTCGAGGATCCTCGAAAAGCTGACGATAGATGTGTATGGCAAAGCGGCGGTCTCCGGCTTCCGAGTAACTATTCGCTATCTGATTCAAGATTTTGACTTCCTCAATGCCCAACAGGTAATCAGAGATGTGGTCAAAATCAAAGTCTGGCAGAGTGAGGGAAAGTGCCTGAAGAAGCAGGTCACGCGAGGCGGGGTAATCCTCAGGGAAATATGCCAGCGCCTTGCATCGCAAAATAAATTGCTGCGTGATTTTATCCGTAGGTTCGACCAACTGTTCGAGCCTGCGGATTTTTTCTGCCGCTTTTTCGTATTCTCTTTGGGAATTGAGGGCAACAATCTCCTTTTGCAGGTCGGAAATCTCAAAATCTTTTGGCCCCAGCAGAACCGCAAGCTGATCCTCGTTGATTCCCAAACGCTGTAACAAAACACCCAGTATCCCCGAAGAAGGTTCCTGTTTTCCACGTTCAATGCGGGAAAGGGTGGATTTGTCACAGATGCCACGACAGAGATCTTCCTGACGGATGTGTTGCTCCTCCCGCTTCTTTTTGATAAAAAGCCCGATATTATAAGCTTTCATGGTAAGACCTCCTTTCATGGCCTTTTTCTTCATTATACCATTAAATGGAAAAAATTGTCTACCATATTATGGAAAGATTTTGAAAGACGAAATTGTGATAGGATTTTTGTGTAAGAATCAAAAAGGACACCACAGCGGGTGCCCTTGGATGAGATTTTTGTCTGTGGTCAAAGAAAGCGGGTGTAGTTTTTGATTTGCAGAAAAGTGGGGGATTATGAGCTGTTAAAAAAATGAGAGAAACTTAAAGTTAAAATAGCAGCATAAAGAAGAAAAAGCACTGCAATTCGCAGTGCTTTTTTAGCTCTTTTGAAATGGAGGAAGGATAGACGACTTGTCCCTCCCGAGACAACAAAAAAGACATCACATTTTGTGATGTCTTTTTTGCTTGGCGCGCTTGGAGGGACTCGAACCCCCGACCTACTGGTTCGTAGCCAGTCACTCTATCCAGCTGAGCTACAAGCGCATTCATATTGTTGCTGTTTGAATCAGCTTTCATATAATATCACAGCCAGAAATTTTTGTCAAGGGATTTTTTCAAGAATTTTCTTTTTTCGCGCAAAAGAGGTTGAGCAGGGTGTTTCCACCGGCAAAAGGAGAGGAAATGACACCGCCACGGTCATAGCGGATGGAGAAAGGAAGCTGATGATCGGAAAGGGTATGTTCTTTGAGCAGAGAAAGAGGAATCACGAGGTTTGCGCCCCAGAATACGCCTTCCAGATTTTCGCCGCCATCACGGGAAAGCTGGATGCGGCTGTCCGGCAAGACGGTGTCCTTGCAGGAAAAACGAATAGAAAAATCAGAACCAAAGCAAAGGAAAAACATGTAGGTAGGGTCTGGATTTTTTTCAAAGCAGGTGATGTGCAGGCAAAGGTCTTCTCCCTCGCGGTGGAATGTCAGGGTAGTGTAAGTGAGGGGTTCATATTCTGCGCTCAAGCGGTGGCAGAATGGCAGCGGGGATATAAGGTTAGACAAAAGATCACTTCCTTTATGGTTTTATTATCTTTATGATACAAAACAAAATAGTAGAATAAAAATGGCTCAAAAGGGGAGTCCTTTTGAGCCGAGCAAGTTCGCAGTTTACAGCAGGTTGATTAGGCTGTTTTCTTTTCATTTAAAGCAGGGTCAGCAAAAATCTTTTTGCCGACGCCGGTTTTTTCCAGTGCGCGCACCATCGGAAGTCCAAGTGCAAAGCAGGCAATCGCTTCACCCAAAGCGACCTGGCCGGCATTGATAAGGAAAACACCGAGGTTAAAGCCGCCGCTGATAACAAAGGTCAGTTCCAGGCCGACAATAATGCCGTTTGCAAGAACCGGCATGAGCGCGGAAAGGATTGGAAGACCTTTCAGGCGGATGTCGCGGAAATGATAGCTTAAAAATCCCGCGAGGAGGGTTGCTGCCGAGCCAAAGACAATGTCAAGAGGTCCCAGGATGTTTGCTCCGGTGGCAGCACCAAGGGTGTTGACCAGCACGCAGCCGAGGGTAAGTCCGGCAACAGGGTTTGCTGCGAATACTGGCAGGAGGGTCAATGCCTCTGCAATGCGCAGCTGAACAGGACCGAAGATCAGAGTCATAAAGGGCAGACTCAGCGCAAAATAAAGCGCAGCGATCATAGCGGTCATCGCCATTTTCTTTACAGTGTTGTTTCTCATATTCAATTTTCCTTTCGTAGTGTGTTTTTAAGTCAGGAACTTGCGACTGACTGCATTCGGGTGTATCATTTTGAATGCGCAAGTATTATACCGCATTTGTGCGAAGATTTCAAGCGGGTTGAACCCGCTGACCATTTCGTGCTTTGGTTTGGTGTGAAATGGCAGTTTCAGCACACGGCAATCGCTCGTGTTAACACACTCGCTCGGTAGGCGAAAACTTTGGTCTCGCTTCGTCGAAACTTTTTTACTTCAACTACCCGTCTTTGCGCCGTAGGCGAAGGGCAAAGTTTCACTCTCCATTTTTGGAGAATCGAATGAAATTCGATTCTCCTGGTGACGGTGTATTGTTTTGATTTGAGCAGTTTACTCTAACCGTCACCTTTGCCCCCGAGAATGTCGCTGCTCTCCATTCTCCAAACTACCCGTCTTTGCGCCATAGGTGAACAGGGTCCAGCTTCAAGCTGGGGGCTTGTAAAAATGAGGATTTTCATATATTATAGTAAATAATAATGGGGTGTCCTGCGGTGATGGGATTCTAAACCATGAGCAGGACCGTAGTTTAACAGAAACTGTGAAACGAACGGGGGATTTATCGTGGAATATTTACAGGGAACTTACCGCGTTGTAAAAATTCGTCCGGGCTGTATGTGTGACTTTACCATCGAGTGTCCGGAAATTGCGGCTCTGTCCAAAGCAGGTCAGTTTGTTCATATTCGTGTGCCGGGATTTACTCTGCGCAGACCAATTTCTATCTGTGAGGTGGACAAGCAGGCAGGTACTATCCGTATTCTGTTTGACATCCGCGGCGAAGGCACCAAGGTGCTTGCCAACACCAAGGAGGGCGAGCTTCTGGATGTGATGGGACCATTGGGCAATGGCTTTGAACTGCTTGATCCGAGCAAAAAAGCGGTTGTGGTCGGCGGCGGTATCGGCGTACCTCCAATGCTTGAGACTGCAAAATCCTATGGTGAAAACGCAACTGCTATTCTGGGATTCAGAAGTGAGGACAAAATTGTGCTGACTGATGACTTCACAGCACAGAAAAACCGCGTGATGCTGTGCACCGATGACGGTTCCGCAGGTCACCATGGTTTGGTTACCGATCTTTTGAAAGTTCGGATGGAAGAGGAAAAACCGGACATCGTTTATGCGTGCGGACCGAAGATCATGCTCAAGTTCGTGGCAAAGATGTGCGAGGAATACGGCGTTCGCTGCCAGGTTTCTCTGGAAGAGCGCATGGCTTGCGGTGTAGGTGCTTGTCTGGGATGTGCAACACCGATTAAAGCAGATGACGGTTCGATTACCTATCTGCATGTCTGCAAGAACGGTCCTGTATTTGAGGCAGAAAGGGTGGTATTCGATGAGTAATTTAAAAGTTAATATCGCCGGCGTGGAATTTAAAAACCCAGTCATCACAGCATCGGGCTGTTTTGGCTTTGGAAGAGAATATGAATGTGTTTATCCACTGGAGCGTCTGGGCGGAATCTCGTTAAAAGGTATGACCTTTAAAGAGCGTCTTGGCAACCCTCCACCGAGAATTGCCGAAACTCCGAGCGGCATGCTCAACTCGGTTGGTTTGCAGAATCCTGGTGTGGAGCATTTTCTCCAACATGATATGCCATATCTTGCAACCAAGGATACAGTAAAGATCGCGAATATTGCAGGCAGCTGTATCGAGGATTACTGTGCAATTGCAGAGCGTCTGAGCGAAAGTGAAATTGATATGTTTGAGCTGAACATCTCCTGTCCAAACGTAAAACAGGGCGGTGTTGCTTTCGGTACCAGCTGTGAAAACGCAGCTCATGTTGTAAAAGAAGTTCGCAAGTATGCGAAAAAACCAATGATTGTAAAACTCTCTCCGAATGTAACCGATATTGCTTCGATTGCACAGGCAGTTGAGGCAGAGGGTGCAGATGCAGTATCTCTGATCAATACCCTGCTCGGTATGAGAATTGATATCAATACCCGCCGCCCAATCCTCAAGAACAATGTGGGTGGTCTGTCCGGCCCGGCAGTATTCCCGGTAGCGGTAAGAATGGTATGGCAGGTAGCAAACCGCGTGAAGATTCCGGTTATCGGTATGGGCGGCATTGAAAAATGGCAGGATGCAATCGAAATGATGATGGCAGGCGCCAATGCAATCCAGATCGGTGCAGCGATGTTCTATAATCCAAAAGCACCAATTGAAGTTATTGATGGAATGAATCAGTGGCTGGAGAACAATCATATCTCTGACATCAATGAGATTGTCGGTACCGTTCAGCCTTGGTAACCAGCTTGAAGCTGGACACTGTTCGCGTTGTTGGTTCAGTGCAAATATGAGAGCCTCGCTCTCGCGCAGGTCGCTTGTCTTCGCCTGCGCTCGTTGGAGCGAAAACACGAAAACAAAAGTTTTTGCAGATGAAGACCATAAGCTGAATTTATTCAGTTTATATCGTCAGGCTTATTTCAGGAAGCTTGGAGATCTCCTGCAAACTGGATACGGTTCGTGTTGTCGGTTCAGTACGAATATGAGAACCTCATTCTCGTACAGGTTGCTTGTCTTCGCCTGCGCTCGTTGGAGCACACCGCAGCAATAAATACAACGATAAAAACAAGGAAAGGAAGAGAGCCTCGCCTTGAGCGGGAAACAAGATGACAATTTTATATCTGATCAGACATGGTGAAACCGGCGGAAATTATGAAGGAAGGTTTCAGGGGATCATCGATAACCCGCTCAATGAGTACGGAATCCGTCAGGCAAAGATGTTAGGTGAGGCATTCAGTCTTTCCAAAATCGATGTGCTGTACACGAGTCCTTTGCAGCGGGCCAAAAAGACCGCAGAGATCATTGCAGAAATGCATGGTTTGGAAAAACTGTCTCCAATTGTGGATGAAGGTTTAATAGAGCTCAATGGAGGACTGCTGGAAGGCAGAAAATTCAGTGAGCTTGCGAAGGAATATCCAGAAGTAATGGAAGCCATGCACAGCTGTCCTGCATCAATGGAGTGTCCGGGTGGAGAATCGATGCGTGATGTATCGGAACGAATCGTGAAAACAATTGATCGTCTGGTGGAACAAAATAAGGGAAAGGTGATCGTGGCGGTGAGCCATGGAATCATTATTTCTTCTTATATCCATTTTGCAAGCGGAAAACCGTTTGAGGAGATGTCCAACAGTATGGTTGCCAATGCATCTGTAAGCAAGTTCCTGTTTAACGATGATATGATTGTTTGTATGGAGTATGCGGATGATCGTCGCCATATGAAGCATGGAACCTATCTGGAAACCACTGGATTTGAAAAACATGAGTGTCCTAATCCGGACCCTTATGCAGTGGAGAATCAAAATTAAATTGAAAAAATAGTATGATTTTTTCAGGAAAAGGGGATAAACTGTCGGTTTATCCCCTTTTTTACACCTCGAAAACCCGCATAGATAAGGGAAAAAGTGGGGATTTCCCACTTTTTTGAAAAAAATCTGGATTTTTTTAAAAAAGGTGTTGACAAAACAGTTTGGGCATGATATTATATATGAGCTGTCAGCGAGACAGCGACACACGAGAGCTCAAAAAGCTCATAAGTAAGCCAAAAACAAGCGATTTCGATTGAAACTTCGGTTTCAAAAAGAAATTAAAAAACTTTGAAAAAAGTGCTTGACAAGCTGAAAACAGTGTGATATAATAAACGAGTTCACTTCGGTGAACGAAACGCACAGGACCTTGAAAATTGAACAACATGAAAGCAAACAATCATGATGAT
>ERZ894229.572-NODE-572-length-28689-cov-11.1506_pt1 | contig 28689 bp, 24 predicted proteins | sample MGYA00380295_ERZ894229 | MGnify/ENA primary metagenome ERZ894229 (study PRJEB32331, sample SAMN06328479) | human gut metagenome | biome: human gut microbiome; feature: stool | host: Homo sapiens | collected 2014-09-17 ... | reverse complement strand
CTCGCATGAGTCTCTACGGCCCCTATTTGGAACTATCTATTTCCCGACAGCCCCTATTCTCTTCCGCTCCGATCCACAGCAAATTTTCTAAACAAAAGAGCAAGTCACAGCAATGGCGGACAACTCCTTCTGTGATATACTGAACAATCAGAGTAATGTTTTTACGCAAAATCATATGGAGGAAATTCAGATGTACTTTGATCTGTCCGGCCTCTGGCAGGCCGATATTGGAGACGGGAAGGTTTATCCCATGCAGCTGCCCGGAACGCTCGATGAAAACCGGATCGGGCATAAGGATCTGGGGCAGAACCAGTGGCACCCGGACGCGGCGCTTGGAAACGCGGAAGAAGGCTTTAACGAGAACGCGCCCATCGCTACCCGGTTTACCAGAAAATATACCTTTGAGGGAGAAGCGCGGCTGACCCGGCGGATTTCCTTTACGCCGGAAGAAGGAAAGCGCGTCTTTCTGGAAGCGGAGCGGGTCCGGTACCTGCGGCTTCTGGTAGATGGAAAGGAGGTACCTCATTTTTCGGAAGGGTCCCTTTCCACTCCGCATGTGTTCGAGGTGACCGGACTTCTGAACGGGGACAATGAAATCACGCTGCTGTCCGACAACAGCTATCCGGGGCTGCCCCATGATGCCATCGTGTATTCTTCGGCGGCCACGGACGAAACGCAGACCAACTGGAACGGCGTGCTGGGATATCTGCGGCTTCGCGTGGAGGAGCCGGTATTCCTGTCCGCCCTGCGGATCTACCCGGACAGGGATGGAGAGACTCTGACCGTGCAGGCGGAGGTTTCCGCTGACCGGTTCTGGAGCGGCACCCTCCTGGTGGAAAGCGACGCCCTGAAAAAGGAGAAATCCGTGGCGAGCGAATATGCCGGATATCAAAAGAAGATCTGCGTACAGCCCGGCCTGACCCGGTTTGTGCTGGAAAAGCTTCCTCTGGCCGGGGATGTGCGCAGATGGGATGAGGAGGAGGGAAATCTGTATGAACTGACCGCCCGTCTGTCGGCAAAAGAGAGGCAGGAACTGGCCAGCCGCACGGAAACCTTCGGTGTGCGTACCTTTGGAGACAACGGAAAGGGAAGACTGGCTTTAAACGGCCGGGTGATCTTCCTGCGCAGCGAGGCCAACTGCTGTGAATTTCCGGAGACCGGCCATCCGCCCATGACGGTGGAGGAATGGATAGATGTGCTTGCGCGGTACCGTTCCTATGGAATCAACTGCATGCGTTTCCATTCCCACTGCCCGCCGGAGGCGGCGTTCATTGCGGCGGACCGGATGGGCATGCTGATGCAGCCGGAGCTGTCCCACTGGGATCCGGTGCACGCCTTTGAAGCGCCGGAAAGCTACGCCTATTATCTGACGGAACTGAAGCAGGTGATTCTGGCTTTGGCAAATCATCCTTCCTTCGTGATGCTGACCTTTGGAAATGAGCTGGCGGCCGGACCGGTGGGACACTCCCGGATGGACAGCATGCTGGCGCTTGCCCATGAACTGGATCCGACCCGTCTGTATGCCAACAGTTCCAACGCCCACTACGGGGATGTGGGCGTGGATCCGGAGAGCGACTTTTTTGCCTCTCAGAAATACGTCTCGGGAAAGGATTCTTCCGGGAATCCCCTTTCCTGGGATCTGCGGGGAACCCATGCAGGCGGCGGAGAGGACGGCGCGCTTCAGGGGTATATCAACAACCGCTATCCGGATGCTGCACAGAACTACGACGAATCCATGGCTGAAATTCGGAAGGTCTACGCCAAACCCGTATTCAGCTTTGAGGTGGGACAGTTCGAGGTGCTTCCGGACTTCCATGAGCTGGAGGCTTTTCAGGGGATTTCTGATCCGGCCAACCTGCGGCTGGTGCAGGAGCGGGTGAAGGCGGCCGGAATTTCCGATGAAGAGTGGGAAAAACAGGTGGAGGCGACGGGAGAGATTTCCCGCCTGGCCTATCGGGAGGAGATCGAGGCGGCGATGCGCACAAAGGAGCTGTCCGGTATCTCTCTGCTGGGCCTGCAGGATTTCCCCGGACAGGGAACCGCGCTGGTGGGCATGCTGAACTCCCATCTGGAGCCGAAACCCTATCCCTTCGCGGAACCCGCGAAGTTTCAGGCCTTTTTCCGGGATCAGCTGCCGCTGGCACTTCTGCCCCGTTACACCTGGGAAAACACGGAAGAGCTGACGGTGCCCGTGAAGATTGCCAACTATGGGAAAACGAACCTTTCCGGAAAGGTTCGCTGTGCCTTGAAAACACAGGACGATACGCTCATCGCACAGGCGGAAACCAAAGAAGGAAGCTACCCGGCCGGAACTCTGACGGAAGCAGGCTGTGTGAAGCTTTCCCTGAGAGCGGTGGAAAAAGCTGCCCGTCTGACCCTGGAGGTATCGGTAGACGGCGCGGTGAACCGTTATCCCGTCTGGGTTTATCCTCCGGTTTCTCCGGAAAATCTGGTATGCCCGGAAAACGTGTATGAGACACAGCGCTTTGATGAAGCGGCGAAGCGTGTCCTTGCGGCAGGCGGATGCGTGTACCTGACCCCGCCCTCCACGAAGGAGGCGCTGCCGGGATCCATCCGGGCCCAGTTTACCACCGATTTCTGGTCGGTGGGCACCTTTGCCCAGCAGGCGGGCGGCATGGGACAGCTCATCGACAGTGCCCATCCCCTGTTCGCGGATTTCCCCACGGACAGCCACACCGACTGGCAGTGGTGGCCGATGGCTTCCCGGCGCGCGGTGATCCTGCCGAAGAGGATACAGGCCATCATTACGGAGATGGACAGCTACGCGTATCTGCGGCCCATGGCACAGCTGTTTGAATGCCGCTGCGGCGGCGGAAGGCTGCTGTTTTCCTCCCTGGGCCTGCAGGATCTGCAGCAGTATCCGGAAGCGAGGGCGCTGCTTTCTTCCATTTATCGGTATCTGGCAGGCGAAGAATTTGCGCCGGAGCAGGAACTGGACGTGGAAACGGTGGCTTCGCTGGTGGCGGAATAGAGAAGAAAAACTGAAAACGGGACATGAGAAAAAGGATATCCGAAAAAGCCGGTTCAGGACCGGCAGGGTATCCTTTTTTGACAAGAAAGGAAACGGTCATATTGCCGATTTGGGAATGCTCCGGTTTTTGTTGAGATATGCCGTAATTTTTTTACGGAAGCCTGTTGCGTGAAAAAAGCAATTTCGTTATACTGTTAATTAGAGGAATTAGTTAATCAATGAAAATGACAGGAGAGGGCAGACAGTATGCTGAAAAGATTTACGGTAAAAAATTATAAGAATTTTCAAAAAGAAGTATGTCTGGATTTTGAGAAGACAGCGGGATACCAGTTCAGTACAGACTGTATCACTGACGGACTGATCAGTAAAATGATGATTTATGGGAAAAATGCAACCGGAAAAACGAATCTGGGCAGAGCTGTCATGGATATAAGGGCAATGCTCTACGACGCTTTGCCAAATGATGAAACAAAGACATTTCTGAATGCTGACTCTGAGGAAGATGCTGCCACTTTTTCCTATGTTTTTGATTTCGACGGTCGGGAAATGGTTTACAGATATGCAAAATTTGCAGAGTACAGGTTGAAATGGGAAAAATTGGAAATAAATGGAACGCTCATTTTTGAATGTGATTTTTCGGAGAGAAAGCTTGTTTTTCCACATCTGGAAGAAGTTGAAGCGGAAACGGCAAATGTGGAAAGATACAGACAGATACTTGGACCGGGAGATGGGGAACAGGCTTTATTGCCCTTTTTGAGATGGCTGATCAGCAATATGGCTTTAAAGGATGATTCTTTACTTATAAAGCTGTTAAATTATGTCAGAAGCATGACTATGATTACGGCTGGAAATGCGCTGACACAAGTTCGAGTGGGAATCTCGACTTATATCTTTTCTGAAAGGCTGGAACAGGAGAATAACCTGAAAGACCTGGAATATTTTTTTAATATGATGGACATAAATTGCAGACTTGTTTTGAAAAAACTTCCGGATGGACGAAGGGAGCTGTATTTTTCTCATAAAAAGCTGGTTCCATTTTTTAAAAATGCTTCCAGTGGAACTTTGGCATTGCTGGATATATACAGAAGGATTGTCACAGCAATAGAGAAATCTGCCTTCGTTTATCTGGACGAATTCGATGCCTTTTATCATTATGAAATGGCAGAGAATTTAGTTAAATTTTTTAAGAAAAAATTCCCCCGAAGTCAGATTATTATGACCTCGCACAATACCAATCTGATGAACAATCGTCTGATGAGGCCGGACTGCCTGTTCATCCTGTCGGGAGAAGGGACTTTGACGGCCCTGTGCGACGCGACGGAGAGGGAACTACGGGAAGGGCATAATCTGGAGAAGATGTACATAAGCGGAGAATTTGAAAGGTATGAATGATTATTCTGACGAAACAAGGATAAGGGGGCAGAACCTGTTGATTGTGGAAGGAAAGCATGAAAAAAATGAGCTGTTTGGCATATTATTCCGGTGTTTTCCCTCCATCCATATTTCCATGGATGATATCTGGATCTATGGTACCAACATTTATATGCTTTATGAGGATATCGTAAAGGAATATGGAGAAGCATGGGAAGAGGACGATATTGATCTTCCCTTTGTCATAAGTAGAAAGCTGGAATTTCATCCACTTCGTTATAAGGAAGATTTTGTGAATATCATGCTTGTATTTGATTATGAACGGCATGATAAAAATTTCTCGGAAGAAAAGATTTTGAAAATGCAGAGATACTTTAGCGATGCGGCGGACGTGGGAAAGCTGTATATTAACTATCCGATGATAGAAGCATATCAGCATTTGTGCACCGTGCCGGATGATCAATATGCGGAAAGAAAGATTCCGGTATCTCTACAGCCTGGGAAAAAATATAAGGCTCTGGTGAGAAAGGAAACCGGAATCGAAGCCCTGTTTGAATTTCCAGGTAAAATGGAGGATTTGTTATGCCGGCATTTCGGAATAGAGGATGAGCAGAAGGGAAAACAGTGCTGTGCCAGAATTCTGAATATTTGCAATGAAAGTGGTCTGGAGGAGAATATACAGCAGATTCTGCAGGATGCAGTGGAAGAAAGAAATGTGCAGACGGCAAAATATCAGATTAAGGCCATGGTAGCAGGAACCGGGTATGCCCATACTGGTCAGACCTATTGGCAGTATATGCGTGGAATTTTTAAACAGATAATTCATCATAATATATGTAAAGCAAATCGAATCCAAAATAATCAGTATGCGGTTGATGATGCCCAATATAGAGAGTGCTTTGAACAGCTTGATCCTGTCAGAATTCTGGAGATACAGAATACATGCAGCAGAGAGGAGATGGAAGGTTTTATATGGGTTCTTTGTACCTGTATATTTTTTGTGGCTGAATATAATTTTACGCTCGTGATATGAAAAATAGAAATCCCTGTAATTTTTTGCAACGGAGTGAAAAGCTGAAATATTCCGGGCGTTCCCTGAAACAGGGGTGAATGGTGGATATCTGCGGACTGGCGGATATCCATTATTTTTATGTCTCGGAGGAGAAAAATACAAAAAAAGAATTCTGCCGTGAACGTGTTTTACTATGGAATGATTGTATTTCATAAATTTCTGGTTGCATTTTATATGTACGTTATAAGATGCACATTGTAGAATGTTAATAAGATTTTTGCGCAAAAACTAAAAAAATTGTCTGTTATTGTGGGTATATGTAATGCGGAGGGAAAATATGAAGGGAAAATTGTTAGCAATATTGGTCGGGATTAGTATGATTTTTTCAATGACAGGATGTGGAAATTCGGGAAACGTAAAGGAAGAAAATGTTGTACAGAATAATACGCAGTCTGAAACGGAGAATTCATCTGAGGAATCTGGCTCGGAACCGATTACCATTAAAGGCTGGGGAGCTTTTACATTTGATGAGCAGTCCGGAATTACCAGCTACAATGAACAGCTGATCTGGAAGGAAGTGGAAAACAGACTGAATATCAAAGTGGACTGGACCACGGTTCCGGCTGCAGATAAATCCACATTGTTTTCGCTTGCCATGTCAGACAGTGGGAATCTTCCTGATTTTATAGTGGATATGTCGCCGCTTATATATGAGGAGTTCGGGCGTGCCGGAGCGTTAATTGCTTTAAATGATTACATTACTCCGGAAAAAATGCCGAATCTGTATGGGCTTTTGGAAGAATATCCTGATGCAAGAGCTTCCATTACTTCCGCAGATGGAAATATTTATTTCTTCCCGAGAATTATGGAAGTGGCAACACGTTATTGGTCGGGATGGTTTATCAGAGAAGATTTTCTGGAGGAGGCGGGGCTTTCCGTTCCAACGACAACCGATGAATTTTATGATGCAATGGTCGCTATCAGGGATAATGTTGAAACAGTGAATTATCCTGTTGATATGAATATGGAGTCCCTGAAAACGCTGGTGTGGTCCTGGAATGTGGGGGCAAGAGGGACCGGAACCAGTACGACGGATGATGCGTATCTGAAGGATGGCGAAATAGCGTATGGCCCTACAGAGGATGCTTACAGAGAGGCGTTGATTTATCTGAACAGGCTGTATGAAGATGGACTGTTAAATCCGGACTGGAATTCTCTGACGAGTAATGATATTCGCACAGATGTTTTAAATCAATCTACAGCGATTGCGGAAGGATCTTTCTCCGGTGTGTTATCAACATATAACAGTCTTCTTATGGAAGATGGACAGGGAGAAGCGCTGACCTATATGGATCCTTTGTATGGCCCGGATGGTACCAGGACGCGGCAGGGACATCATACCGTTCTTGATGTGGGATATGGAGGAGCTATTTCTTCTACCTGCAGCAATGTTGACGCTGTAATTGAAATGGTAGACTACCTGTATAGTGAAGAAGGACGGACGCTGGTTTATTGGGGAGTAGAGGGAGAAACCTATGTGAAAAATGGTGACAGCTATGAATTTACGGAAGAAGTCACCTCCAGTCCGCTGGGTGTACTGAATTATTTGAATTCATTTTCCGCGAACACCAGTATGTATCCCAGCGCGCAGCCTAAGGATTTTTATCATGCTACCCTGAGCGATCTGGCAAAAGAAGGAAATGAAAGTATAACGGAAATCGGAGAGGCAACAGATATCCGGATGCCTGCATTGCGGTATTCGGAAGATGAGATCACAGAAGTAAATACGATTTCGACGGATTTGAATGCATATGTGGATGAGAATTTTGCAAATTTTGTAAATGGTGTGATTGATATTGAGGATGACGGGGCGTGGCAGACTTATCTGGATGGCTTTGATGCATTGAGACTGGATGAATTACTTTCCTATCATCAGGCGGCTTATGAGCGGTGGCTTGCAATCGCAGGAGACTAAGAGATGTAAACGCCTGAGCAAATGTTCTGCCGCATGGATATAATCCCATGCGGCAGCGCCTTTAAACGACTGAATGTTCAGCCTGCAAATAAAAGGAAGGAAAAAGATGGAAAAATCCAACACAGTGAGGAAAAAACGATGGTATCAGACCAGCAGATCCCGATATAAGGGACTTGTGGCGCTGGCGTTCGTGACCCCGGGACTGATTTATTACGTCCTGTTTCGGTATGTTCCGATGTGGGGAAATTTGATTGCATTTCAGGATTATAATCCATTCAAAGGTTTTCTGAACAGTGAATGGGTTGGACTGGAAAATTTTATCACTTTTTTTACGGGAAATTATTTTGTACGGTTATTGAAAAATACTTTTGCGCTCAGCATATACAGTATTATTTTTGGCTTTCCAATACCGATTCTGTTTGCCCTTTTACTGTATGAAGTAAAATTTGGGAAATTCCGCTCAGTAATTCAATGTATCAGTTACTTTCCGCATTTTATTTCCATTGTCGTGATCTGCGGTCTGTTAAAACAGTATCTGGCGATAACAGATGGAATTGTGAATGAGATAATTGACATCTTTGGAGGAACCAGACAAAATTTTCTTCAGGATCCCAAATGGTTTCGGACGGTTTATATAGCAAGCGGCATCTGGCAGAGCGTTGGGTGGAATTCCATTATATACTATGCAACGCTGACCTCCATTGATACGACTTTATTCGAGGCGGCAGAGTTGGATGGAGCAAACCGTTTGCAGAAAATTTGGCATATCAGCCTGCCATGTCTGCTTCCTACGATGGCGACGCTTCTTCTTATGCAGCTTGGTAATGTGTTGAATGTCGGCTTTGAAAAAGTACTTCTTTTGCAGACGAGTTCCAATTATCCTACTTCAGATATCCTGAGCACCTATGTCTATCGCATGGGCATTGAGAATATGAGATATTCCTTCGCCAGTGCGGTAGGGCTGTTCAACAACGTGGTTGGCCTGATTATTCTCGTTTTCTTTAACAGGTTATCAAGAAAAGTGGCGGACACATCACTGTGGTAACGGGAGGAAAAGCTTATGAAAAGAAAAAAAGTGGGAATATTTGACTGTGTAACCTCTCTGCTGTTGCTGTTATTGGCGCTGGTTTTTATTTATCCAATCTGGACGGTGATTGTGGCGGCATTTTCAGAGCCTTTGGAATATGTGAAAAATCCGCTGGCGTTATTTCCTGCGAAGATTTCACTCTACAATTTCAACATGCTGTTTACATCGGAGACGATATGGAGAGGGTACGCTAATACCATATTGTATGTAATTGTGGGAACAACGATAAATGTAGTGATGACCTTTGTCATGGCATATGGACTTTCGAAAAAGGAATTGCCGTGTAAGAGGGTAATTGGCTTTCTGGTGACGCTTACTTTATTTTTCTCGGGCGGTATGATCCCAACGTATCTGATTGTCAGATCTTATGGATTACTGGATTCCATATGGGCGCTGGTTCTGCCCGGAGCAATCGGAACCTATAATCTGATGATTACCAGAACCTATCTGTCTCAGCAGATTCCGGAGGATCTGGCTGAAGCGGCTGAAGTTGATGGCGCGGGACCAATTGGCATTTTTTTGCTGATTATTACGCCGCTTTCCAAACCTATTCTGGCAGTTATTACTTTATTTTATGCGGCTGGACATTGGAACGGTTGGTATGAAGCGATGATTTATTTAAAGGATAACAATAAGTATCCGCTTCAGTTGATTCTGCGGTCCATGCTGATTAACGAAGAAACAATGGGGGTTATGGCGACCGAAGCGGGACAGTCTTCAGAGGTTTTTTATACGATTACGTTAAACTATGCTGTAATTTTAGTGGCAATTCTTCCCTTACTCGTTATTTTCCCCTTTGTACAGAAATTCTTTGTTAAGGGTGTTATGATTGGAGCGATTAAAGGGTAAAATGTATGATAAACCTCTGAAAAAGACAAGGATGGAGAAGGCGGATCATGCGGATTACGGAACTGCGGGATATTAAGGGATATAAAGTGAAAGGAATTGAGCCATTCCTTGATCTGAATTTTCATGTCAGGCCTCAGTCGTGGGGAATCAATTTTCATGATCATGACTATATGCAGTTTCTGATTGTGCTGGAAGGGAGTCTGATTGTGGAGATGGAAGGAAAAGAGCATCTGCTAGTAGAGGGGAGCGGTTACCTGGTACCGCCCGGAATTTCGCATATGCTGTATACGGAAAGCGGATATACGCAGAGCGGAGCTAATTTTTTCCTGAAAAAAGAACAAGACTTAATGGGCATTGTCGGGAAACTGATGGATTTGAGAAGAGCGATGGTATTTGAAAGGCTTGCTTTTCAGGAACGCGCACAGAAAATGGAGGGGCTGCTCGCAAATGGAAGTGCGGTCGATGGTATCAAAGCATCGCTGCTGGTGTGTGAAGGTCTTGCAGAAATTATAGAGCGTCTGGAATATGGAGAAAAGGGGAGGATTGACAGACAGATAACGGAATATATGGAAACGCATATTTCAGAAAAACTGCATGTGGATACCATTGCCAGATATTTCAGTATTTCTCCGTCTCAGCTGCAAAGATTGTGCCATCGCTATTTCGGAATGAGCGCAATGGCGCTTTATGCGCAGAAGAGAATCAACAAGGCAAAAGTCTTATTACGGAGCACGGAGAACAGTATCAATGAGATAGCCGGGGCAGTGGGATTTGACGAAGTAGCCAATTTCAGCGCTTTTTTTACAAAAAGTACGGGAATGACGCCAAGCGGATTCCGATTAAAAAGAAAAAGGAATACAGAAGAAAATTAGCTGTTTGGAGGAAAAAAGGATGGATATAAGCGGATTCATTGAGAAGGTGGAAGAAATTGTAGAAAGGCATCGGATCGAAGAAGGACAATATGCGAGGTACCTGTGGCAGGATAAGAAAGAAAGCCGAAAAATGGGAGTAAATGAATACGGCTGTGCGGATGCTGCCAATATATTGTATACAATCGGTCATTTTCCAAAGGAACCACAAAAAAGAGAGGAATGGATTATAACGCTTCAGAAGATGCAGAATCCCCAAACCGGATTATATTTTGAAGGGACGCATCACACGATACATACAACGGCACACTGCATTGCTGCTCTGGAGCTGTTTGACGCTTCCACACTATATCCTCTCACAGAATTGCTGAAATATCTGAATTATGAAGAAATGGCTGTCTTTTTAGCAGGCCTGGACTGGGGAAATAATCCATGGAATAATTCACACCAGGGAGCGGGCCTGGCGGCTGCGTTTATGATTACCAGAACCGCCGACATGAAATGGAGAAAAAAATATTTTGAGTGGCTGAATCAGAATAATGACAGGGATACAGGATTGGGAATATCCGGGCATCCTGGTGCTGCTCCGTTATCACATCAGCTGTTCGGATGGTTTCATTATCTGTTTAACTACGAGAATGCAAGAGAAGCATTTCCAAACCCGGAACGATTGATTGATTCCTGTATTGATATGTATCAAAACGGAGGCTTGCCAGATGCATTTGGAAAAAGTGTCGGTTTTATGGAAATCGACTGGGTATTTGCGATGAATCGGGCTTCCCGCCAGACCGCGTATCGTTTTGATGAAATTAAAATGCTTTTATTGGATTTCACACAAAAATATATTCCATGGCTGGATTCTCTGGATGAGAAAAAGGATGAAGGCCTTAATGATCTGCATTTGCTGTTTGGCGCCATGTGCGCTTTGGCAGAGCTTCAAATTGCGTTGCCTGGGGAAATTGATTCTGAAGTACCGTTGAAAAATGTACTGGATCGCAGACCGTTTATTTAGAAACTTGTGAGTCAGAAAAAAGCATTTTAAGCTCTTTCATGAAGTAAAAAATCTCGCCGGAATCAGAGCTTTTGGATGATGATTTTTCGGCGGGATTTTTATGTAAAAATTACAGAATTTTTTGAAAGGTCAGGATAATTTGCACCTTTGAATCAGCCGTGCACCTGCTTACTGTGTGAAATGTTTGAACAATGGATTGCTGCTGCCGAAAGGATCAGTTTTAAACTTTTCAGAGGTATTTGCAATTCGTTCTTGCGCCTTTGTCCGCCCTGCGGTATATTAATCTTATCCATTCCCGGTTTCTGCAGCATATCTCTGCTGCAGAAACCGGATCTGAAGCGGACGGCAGTCTGTAACCGTCCCATCTTTAGAAGATGCCATGAAAATGAGGCATCCGTATACGGCGTTCGCCGGGGTATATTTCGCCCGCTGAGATTCACGGTTCAAAAAAAGGAAAAGAAGGAGGAAAGCATTATGGGAGAAAAAAATGACGCTTTCTGTGCCTATATGGAGAAGGCGGATATTTTTGCCGATTTCATAAACGGCACGGTATTTGGCGGGAGAAAGGAGGTGACGCCGGAGGAGCTGGAAGCTGCCCTGGACATATATCATTTGGAAAAGCGTACTGGCAGAAGCGGAGGAGGACGGAGCAGATACCGGGATGTGGCAAAGAAAAGATACAGAGATGGCACCTGCTGCGTGCTTACAGTGGAACATCAGAATGAGCTGCATTATGCTATGCCGGCCAGATGTATGGAATATGATGCTCTGGACTATGCGGGGCAGTTACGGAAAAAGCGGCTCCGGCACAGGAAAAAGAAGGATCTGAAGGAGGAAAGGTCAATATGTGTAAGGCTTTGGATGAAATGATGGAGGACAGCAGGCGTGATGGGATACGGATCGGTGAAAAGAGAGGCGAAAAAAGGGGTGAAAAAAATGGAGAGCGGAGGTTTGCAGCGTTGGCGGAAAGACTGATGAAGGACTCCAGAACGGAGGATCTGGAAAGGGCAGTGAGCAGCGAGGCGTTTCGCAGGAAGCTGTACCGGGAATACGGAATGGGATGAAAATTGCTGCTGTTTTTTGGGGCAAAAGAAGAAGCGGGCAGAGAAAAGGCCCCGCCGATAGCTGTCTTCTGAAAGCTCCGAAGAGAAAAGAACCCTGCAGAAGTGTACCCCCCGCAGGATCCTTTTTCAGATATTTCCGTTATCCATATTCCCCCAGCTCCACCGGCCCATTCAGGATTTCCCGGCGGATCACCAGACGGCGCTGGGGATCTGACGCCACGGCCCAGCGCACAAGCTGGATGCCTCCGGCCCTGATCTCAATGCCGGTGATGCACTGCGGATGGACGCAGCTTCCGTCGTTGAAATAGGGGCAGGTACCGGGCTGGGCGAAGACGGGCCTGTGGGTGTGGCCGGCGATGAGGATGCGGCCGGTGGCGGAAGCGTAGGAGCAGAGCTGCCGTTCAATCTTTTCCATGAGCTTCCGGGAGCGGCCGGCGCCTGTGGGAGCGGTGAAGCCGATGATTTCCAAAGGCCGCCAGAGATAGCGCACCAGAAAACGGCCCAGAGGCCACAGCTCGTCGTTCAGAAGGCTGCCCTGATGACCGTGTACCAGAAACAGGCGCTGCAGGGTGTCACGATTTTCCAGAATCAGGCTTTCCGAAGCCCTTGTCTGCTGAAAAATATTTTCCGGCTCCTCCGGTGCGTCGCAGGCATAGAGGTCGCAGGCGGCGCGGACAAAGCTTTTTCTGCGCTTTATGATATCGTGGTTGCCGTAAATCAGGAAAAGCCGGTTTTCCTTCTGGAACTGCCCCAGCAGCCGGAAGAGGCGGCTGTAGGTGCGCAAAATTACGCCGATGCAGCGGTTTTCCCAGAGCTCATCTCCGTCTCCCAGCTCGATATAGGTGTATCCGTTCTGATAATAGTATTCCAGAGCCCCCTGAAAAATCATGCTGTTGGGGAGAAAATTGTCGGCTCCGTTGCCCTGTCCTCTGTGGCAGTCGCTCATGAGGATGATCCGGGAGCTGTTGTCAAAGGGCAGGACGGCCGAGGTGGAATAAAGCTTATCGAGTTTTGCGGTGAGGGAAGGCATGTTAAGCCCTCCCTTCCCGGTTCCTCCGGCAGGAATCAGATGAAGTCCGTCCGGAAGAGCACTGCCCGGAAGACCCTGAGCAGCGGCAGCTCAGGCTCATGTGCTGACAGGAGCCGCATGTACGGCGCATCCCGCTTCCGCAGGAAGAGCTGCACGAAGAAACGTATGTGACGGAGCAGCCTGTGCAGCCGGAGCTTCTGCGGTAGGGACATTCCTCACAATTGCCGCAGCAGAGCCGGTTGGCCCGGCGGGCATGACAGCACAGATCCGGTCTGCAGGGTTCCGGAGGGCAGGGCTTCGGCGGATGAGGCATGGGCGGATGCGGCGTGGGCGGAACAGGCTTCGGTGCATGGTTATGTTCGTGAATCAGATCCAGCAGCCAGCCGAAGCCTTCATAGAAGCCTTTCGCGTACAGGGAGTGCATGAAAAATTCATAGAGCTCCGGAACAAGCGCTTTGATATATTCCAGTTTATCCAGCGTATCCGTGTATTTTCCCGTCGCCTGCCTGAATAAGGCGCAGTTGCTTTTGTTGACCTGCTGTACGGCCGCCTCCTGAAGCGAGCCGCGGGAGAGGGGCTGAACGCTGTGCGGCTTCGTATAGTGAACGGTCACAGTATTTCCGCGGACGGCGTATTCCCTGCTGCCGTAACCCAGTTCCAGAAGGCCTTCCAGGAAGGCGTCCCGCATTTCGGAATTCGGGAAACGGATGCGCACATCCATGGTGAGGGAATCCAGGGTGGAGAATTCCCCCAGCCTGAAACCGGTGAGCCACCAGTGAAGCGCTTTTCTTTTAAACAGGACACGTCCGTTCCTGCGAAGCACAAAGCTCATGGGAAGACGTTCCGAATCCTGTGCGCAGTCGTAGAAAGGTCCGATGAAGCGCTCGGTACGGATATCGTCCTGATCGGTGTTGTAGATGCCGACCTCCGCTCCGGTGGTGATTCCGTACTGGCCCTTCCAGAGTTCGATCATCCAGCGTTTTCCGGCGTAGGAAAAACGGACGGGTTCGCAGTGCATCACCATGTTGAACAGGGAGGAGCCTTCGTCGTAGAGCTGACAGTATCCCATTTCCCGCTGCCAGCAGTCCATGAGGGAATAGAAAATGTCTTCCTTTCTGTCATAGGCAAAGCCCGCTTCCGCAAGATCCCGGTTCAGAGCCGCCTGTTGGGCCGCCTTATCCACGGTGGGGCGGAAACGGCGCGCGCGTATATTCAGAACGAGGAAAGCCGCGAGAAGTGCGATGACAAGGACAGCGGCGATAGAGAGTAGAATGATTCCTGTTGTCGTCATGTATCTGCTCCTTTCTGCCGTTTGGGCAGAATGCTTTTAGTTTAACTTATGCAGATTCTGACAGAATGCGACAGAATACGTGCCGACTGCTGCGGAGCGGGAAAAAGAAAAGGAAAAAACGCTCGCAAGCCTTGTAGATGCGGTACATTCCTGATAGAATAATTGAGCGCAGCGCAATCCGGCACGATAAAATCGTGCCGTACTTACAATCAATCAAAGTGAAAATATCGTCAGGGACGGAGGGAAAAATGCTGAAGGACAAAGAATATTACGACAGTCTGACCCATACGCTTTTAAAGGAACAGCCTTTTCTGAATCAGACGGATCTTGCCTATGAGCTGGTGCTCCGGGAAATCCTGAACGGGCAGCTTTCTCCCGGCGAGAAGATTCCGCAGGAACAGCTTGCGGTTCTCTTCGGCATGAGCAGAACGCCGGTCAGGGACGCCCTGATCCGTCTGGAGGAGGACCGGTTCCTGGAGAAAAGCGGCAGAGCGGGATATCAGGTGAGCAGGATCCGGCTGAAGGATTATGTGGACTTCTGTGAATTCCGGTTGATGCTGGAAGCGAAGGCCGCCTATCTTGCGGCGAGGAATATCACCGGAAAGCAGCTGGAACAGCTGCGTGAAAATATGGAGCGGTTCCGGGAAGCGGCGGACGGTAAGGAGCTTCGCAGCATTCTGCTTCTGGACAAGGAATTTCACGATATCATCGCGCAGGCCTCCGACAATTTTTACATCTGCGAGGCGCTGGGCAGATACCGGAGCAGGGAGCTTCTGAATCTGCAGCTGTCCCTGAAGGAGGAATCCATCCGCTTCGTGCTGGATAAGCACCGGGCCATATATGACGCAATCTGCGCCCATGATGAGGAGCTTGCAGAGAAAAGCATGACCAGCCACCTGAAATTTTACATGAAAAACATCTATTATGTATATGATTAAAAACAGAAATGGGAAAATTGGTTTAAAAAAGAAACAGATTAGAAAAATCAGTTTTTCTTTTTACACCTGATTCCGGATGTGGTAAAAATAAAGCCATAAATTACAGATACGAAGAGGTATCGGATCTACGGATCCGGCGCCTCTTCTTTTTTTGCTGAAGAATCATTCTGTTTTCTGGAGGAAAGGTGAGATGAAGGTTGGATTATTCAATACGGTTCGCGGTGGAAAAGCCAGGTTCGCGCCCTATGCGGACCGGTATGAGGAACTTGAGCTGGTAGAGTTTGACTGCCCGCCCGCGATGGAGAATCTGGAGAAGCTTGCGGAGGAAGGCTGCGAAGCGATGATTTATACGGCGGATCATAAGGAACCGGAGGCGTTTTTCAAAAAGCTTTCCGAGTGCGGCATCCGTTATATCTGCTGTTGCTGCGCGGGCTACGATCATTTTGATCTGGAGGCGATGAAAAAATACGGAATCCGCGGCGCGAACGTTCCGGTGTATTCCCCGAACGCCATTTCAGAGCATACGGTGCTGCTGGTTCTCGCGGCGCTCCGGCATTTCCGGAAGCAGCTTCTGCAGGTGGAAAAATGCTGTTACGGGCTGAACGGCCTGCTGGGAAGGGAGCTGCGCAACATGAACGTGGGCGTGGTGGGAGCGGGGCGGATCGGATTTACGACCATCCGCTGTCTGAGCGGTTTCGGGCCGAAGAAGATTTACGCCTATGATCCTTTTCCAAATCCCAAAGTGGAGGAATTCGCCTCGTTCGTACCCCTCGAGGAACTGTATGCGCAGTGCGATGTGATCATCTACCACGCCATTTACAATGAGAGCAGCCATCACATGGTCAACCGGGAATCGATTCAGACGATGAAGGACGGCGTGGTTCTGGTAAATACCTCCAGAGGCGGTCTGTTCGATGCGGAGGCAGTGCTGGAGGGGATCGAAAGCGGAAAGCTGGGCGGCGTGTGTCTGGATGTGATTGAAGGAGAAGGACAGCTGAGGAAAAAGCCGGAATATGATACCTGTCCGATTCCGGTACTGGGAAAGCTCCTGGAGCATGACAACGTGATTTTCACCTCCCATTCCGCCTTCTATACGGATGAGGCGGACCGCAACCTGTCGGAGGGGACGGTGGAAAACCTGCTGTCCTATGCGCGTACCGGAAGCTGTGACCGTGAGCTGGTCCGGGATCAGGAGTGAGGTGGCGTCAGTGTTTTCAGAACTTTACCGGCTCATGGGGATGATGGTGCTTCTGATGGGAGCGGGATTTCTCATGAGAAAAACAGGAATCATTACCCTGGAAGGGAAAAAATGTCTCACGGACATCATCCTGTATGCCATCCTTCCCTGCAACATCATCAAGGCATTTTCCAGGGAAATGGAGGCGGGGTTCTGGAGTACCTTCTTTATGGTGCTTCTGATGGCGGTTCTGGCTCAGGTGGTATCTTTCCTGCTTTCCCGGCTTCTGTACAGGCGCTTTGATGACGGAGAAAAATGCGTATATCAGTACGCCACGGTCTGCTCCAACTCCGGCTTCATGGGCAATCCTCTGGCAGAGGGAGTATTTGGGGAAACGGGACTGCTGTATGCCTCGATCTTTCTGATCCCGCAGCGGATCGTCATGTGGACGGCGGGCGTTTCCAGTTTTCAGAAAACGGAGAGCGGAAAGACCGCATACCGGAAGATACTCACCCATCCCTGCATGGTTGCCACCTACATCGGCATGGTGATCATGGTCTTCCAGATCCCCCTTCCGGGTGTCCTGGGGGATACCATCCTGGCATTCAGCAACTGCTGTACGGCGATGACGATGGTCTACATCGGCACGATCCTGACGGATGTGGATTTCCGGGAGCTTTTCGGAAAGCATCAGATTTTTTTTGCGGCCATCCGTCTTGCGCTGATTCCGGCGCTGGTTTACGGCATCTGCCGTCTGACCGGCATGGATGCGCTGATCACGGGCGTGAGCACCCTGCTTTCCGCAACGCCGGCGGGAAGCACCACATCCCTGCTTGCTGCGAAATACGGCGCCGATGAAAAAGCCGCCGCCCGTTGCGTGGTCTTCACTACGGCCCTGTCAGCGGTTACCATCCCGGTCTGGAGTGTATTCCTGCTGAGCCTGTAGAAGGCGGCAGGGGAACAGAGTGAGCCTCAGTTTCGTATCAGGAAATTGATCCATACGGCGAGATCCGCTTTTCCGGGGAAGCGGTTCCTGCCATAAAGAGCCTGGATGAGGACGGGCGTGTGCTTTATGTGGGCTCTTTTTCCAAAACCCTTTCCGCCGGGCTCCGGGTGGGCTTTCTGTACGGGGCCGGGGAGCTGGTGGGAAAGATCGCTTCCGTAAAGGAAGCCGACGGACAGGACCCTTTATTCAATCAGAAAATCATAGAAAAATGCCTGGAAAAAATGGACTACGAAGCCCATCTGAAAAAAATCAGCGCCATATACGGAGAAAAATGCAGGGCGATGGCGGAAGGCCTGAAGGAAGCCTGCGCGCCTTCTCTTGGCATCCATGTGCCGGAGGGCGGCATGTTTTTGTGGGTAACGGTTCCGGAAACGGTTGACGTGGACGCGGTGAGCGACGCCGCCCTGAAGGCGGGCGTGGGCGTGGTCAAGAGCGCGGCTTTCGCCGTGGATCCCGGAAAGCCGGGTCATGCCTTCCGGCTGAATTTCTCCGCCCCCAGCATGGAACAGATCGAAGAAGGCGTGAAGCGGTTCGGCAAAGTGACAAAAGAACTCTGCTGAGAAGCCGGCCGGACAGCTGGCCGGAAACCCGACCGGCCAGCGGACAGTTCATAATTCTTCCTCCATGAAATCAGTCCGCAAACCGGATCACCTGGTGATCTGCGTCAACCACTGCCTCGACGCCAAAAGGAATGATGCAGTGCGGAAACGCATGTCCGATATTGACGTTGCATACGACAGGCAGGTTTGGGTCATCAATTATGTCTGTGAGGATCTGCTTATATTCTTCAACAAAGGCTTCATCCATCGGCTTGCCGATCAGGATGCCTGAAATCACCTTGAAAATTCCCGTTTCTTTTAAGACAGACACTGCTTTCCTGTATTTTTCGGGAGACATTTTCTCTTCGCTGGATTCCAGCAGAAGAATTTTCCCGGCCCAGTCGGGCGTCTTTGGAAATAATCCGTACTTCCCGCAGAGAAGCGGCATATCGGCATAACGGTCCCCGTTGAAAATGTCATAAATGGAATCGATGCAGCCGCCCAGGATCTCTCCTGAAAAAACGGGTTTTCCCTGCAGCAGCTCAAAGCCGTGATCGGGATGAGATTTCCGCGGGATTCCGATCTGTCCGGTGCCAAAATCGGTTCTCTCTTCATACCAGATGTCGCTGGGCCTGATTTCCTTTATGGTTCCGGTGTTTATCAGCTCCTCAAAATATTTTCCGGTATAGGGGAGTATGGCGTTATCCAACTCGCAGATGTCTGAAAGGAAGGACTGGCCGTAGAAGGTTTTCATCCCCACTTTGTGAAACATAAAATGGTTGATCGTCGTGTCGGAAAAGCCGAGGAATATCTGATCCGAAACCGCCGCGGCCAGTTCCCCATGTTCAAACAGATAAGGAAGCAGCCGGTAGGTGTCGTCCCCGCCGATGGCGCAGAGGATCATATCGATCCTGGGATCCTTCAAAGCCAGCAGCAGGTCGGCAGCGCGTTCTTCGGGATGGTTTCTGACGTACTCGATTCCCTTCAGCGCATGGGGCATGAAGCTGACATTCAGCCCCAAAGCTTCCAGTCTTTTTAACCCGATCTCCAGTTCATGCTTCGCAAAAACCTCTCCGAGGATTCCGCTGGACAGGCTGACGATGGCGATATTTTTTATCATAAATCTTCCCTCCGTACTGCGGGCAGATGCCGCTTACAAACATGGTAACATTCCACGGCGGGATTGACAACTTTTTTAGGGCTTTCGCAAAAGGAAACGGCAATATAGGTTCATACATTTTTTGCAGGCCATACAGAATTTTTAATAAAACAGGAGGTTTTGCAAAAAAATGAGATGAAATATAGTATAATAATCGGCTGTATGCACTATAATGAGAGACGTTGCAGATCTTACAGACTGAAAAATGCAAATATTGTATGTGCCCGGATTTTTGGCGGGTTGTTTTCTGAAAAGAGACCGTCGATAATAAATGCATCAGAACTGCAGACCGGATATGACGCCGGATATACAGAAGCTATGCGGATAGAAGGAAGGATCGATTCGATATAGATAATGAACGGAAAGGAAGAAGGGCTATGGGATTCAGAAAAGGAAAGGGAGTCAGCGGAGAAGGGCGAGCGGCAGAGAAGAAAGACGGAGAGAAGGCCGTCGGGAGGAAACTCCGCGAATCGATAAGAAAAAAATACGGAAGCGCGGCCATAAAGGAAAGCAGGGAGCTGTATCTTCTGATGCTTCCAGTACTGATCCTGATTTTTGTCCTGTCCTATCTGCCGCTGTACGGTATGCTGATCGCATTTCAGGATTATTTCCCGGGTGCGCCCATACTGTCAGCAAAGACGGAGTGGGTTGGACTGAAATTTTTCAGACAGTTTATAGAGGGCAGATATTTCGGAAGGCTTTTGAAAAATACGCTGTACCTGAGCTTCCTGAATCTGGTGTTCGGTTTCCCTCTGCCGATTTTGTTCGCGCTTCTCTTAAATGAAGTAAAGAATGTAAAGTTTAAGAAATTTGCACAGACGGCGAGCTATCTGCCGTATTTCATTTCCATGGTTGTAGTGGCCGGCATTGTGCTTTCCTTTATCGGAACGGATGGGATCATCAATGATATCAGAGGGCTGTTCGGAAAGGAGCCGGTGGCATATAATGTGAGCACTTCAGCCTTTCCGGTTGTTTATACGGTAACAAATGTCTGGAAATCCTTCGGGTGGAACAGCATTCTCTATTTGTCCGGCATGTCAGCCATTGATACGGCACTGTATGAATCGGCGAGAATCGACGGGGCCAACCGCCTGCAGAGGGCTCTTTACATTACGCTTCCGGGGATTTTGCCGACGATCGCCATTATGTTCATCATGGGGGTGGGAGGCATTATGTCCTCCAATACGGATCTGATCCTGCTGTTGTATAACCCCACCATCTATGAGGCATCCGATGTGTTCGGAACATACATTTACAGAGACGGTATCACCAACGGAAATTTCAGCCTGAATTCGGCGGTGGGCATTATATCTTCGACCATCAATTTCCTGCTGATCTTTTTTGCAAACAAGCTGAGCGTAAAATGTACAGGAAATGGAATGTGGTAAAAGGAGGACGTCTGAAATGAAACAGAAGGAAAAGAAAACAGCGGCGATTCTAAGGCGCAGACGCTCAGAGGGGCAGGCCTCCTGTACGATTCGGGAAGGAAGCCGTGCGGCGGACTGGTGTATCGGGATCATTATCGCGCTCTGCTGCTTTATCACTTTGTATCCCATGTATTTTGTGCTGGTTATGTCCGTCAGCGACCCCATGGAGGTTGTGAAAGGAAATATTTACTGGTGGCCTAAGGGCTTCAGTCTTGGAGCCTATACGTCAATCATACAGGATACGACCATGTGGAGAGCTTATGGATATACGATCCTCTATGTGGTATCAGAGACGCTCCTGATGGAAATCACCTGCCTGCTTGCGGCCTATCCGCTCACTTCAAAAAAGCTGATCGGAAGGAAATATGTGGTCTGGTTTCTGCTGGTTCCCATGTATTTCAGCGGCGGACTGATCCCAACCTATCTGATCTATTCCAGGCTTGGGCTGTATAACAACATCTGGGCGCTGATCATTCCGGGGTCGTTCAGCATTTATAATATCATACTTACCAGGACCTATCTCTCTTCCATCCAGGAGGGAATCAGGGAGGCGGCAAAGGTGGACGGAGCGAATCATTTTCAGATCCTGTTCCGGATCTATATGCCGCTTGCGAAACCAATCATGGCTGTGATCGCTATTTATACGATTGTCGGTGTATGGAATTCCTGGTTCCAGTCGATGGTTTATCAGCCCGATCTGGAGATCCAGCCGCTTCAGATGTATCTGAGAAGGATCCTGGTAGAACAGACTCAGACGACAGCTCTGACGGCGGAAGCCGCAAAAGCGGCAGCAATGGAACGGATGACCAATCTGCAGAAAAGATATTCGATGATCATTTTTACAACGCTTCCGATCATCTTTGTATATCCGTTTTTACAGAAGTATTTCATCAAGGGAGTGATGATAGGCTCCCTGAAGGAATAAAAAAAGAAAAAGGAGGATCTGGCAATGAGAAAGAAAAGATGGATGAGCGCAGTCCTGGCGGGCGTTCTGCTGCTGTCGGCAGCAGGCTGTCAGGGAACGGAGGGTACCCAGGCATCATCCGAACCCGCGGCATCAGCTACAGTGGAGGAAACCGGAGCGGCGGAAAGCGCGGAGACGGCATCGGATGGAGAGATGCGTACGATTACGATCCTGGGGCAGGAGAACCAGTATTATTCACAGGGACTTCTTGCTTCAGAAAGAGAAGATTATGAATACTGGCAAATATTTGAAGATGAACTGGCAAAACGGAATCTGCAGCTGGATATTGAAGTGGTTTCCCGGGATCAATTTTCTACAGTTGTTCAGACCAGGACAGCATCCGGAGATCTTCCGGATATCGTGAATATCAGCTGTCTGGATGATACTACGGCGTTGGAACTTGCAGAAGGCGGAATGTTTCTTCCACTTAATCAACTGCTGGAGGAAAATGGTGGAGAGGAAGCGCTTGCTTATATGGAAGAAAAGCTCCCATTTATTATAAGACGTTTTACTGCAACAGATGGCAATTTCTATTGGATTCCTACGTCTTCGGTCATGTCATATGAAGGAGAATCCGCTGCAACGGGAATTGTCATGAACATCAGGAAGGATTGGCTTGATAAGCTGGGACTGGATATACCTGAAACGACAGAAGAATTCAAAGAGGTATTGCGGGCATTTCGGGAACAGGACGCTAATGGAAATGGTGTACAGGATGAGGTGCTGTATCTGGATCCTACCAACATTCTGTTTCAGGATGGCGTGGCCCAGTGGTTCGGATTAGGAAACGGTCTGGTTGCATATGACTATAATACAAAGGAAGTGCTTTGTCCCTGGTATCAGGAAGGGATCAAGGATTATCTGTCATATGCGAAAGAACTGATCGATGAAGGCTTGGTAGATACCAGTTTGATTGGTCTAACAACGACGGAACAGGTGGATCAGAGAGTGGCCGAAGATCGCCTGGCAGGAAAATGTGAATATATTATGGAAACCTGGCTGGAGCCTACGATCAGCAGCGCTGAGGATCCTCTATATGTTCCAATTGGCCTTGTGAAGGCTCTGGATGGGGTAGAACCATACATTATTCTGGAAGATCCAAATTATACGATGGGGAAATTTGCTGTGAGCAGCAGCTGTAAAGACCCTGAAGCAGTTGCAGATCTTCTCAATTATCTGTTTACAGATGAATGTGCGGAGTTTACAGTATATGGAGTGGAGGGAGAGTCCTTCCAGAAGACAAACGGATACAATGAAACGATTGGGAACTATACCAGCGACAATATGGGGAAAATGGTTGAAGAAAAGAAAGCTCTTCTGTATGATCTGATCGGCCGGGATTCTATCCTTCCGTCCATAAGGTATGCCGATCTGGGAGCTGAGATCAACAAAGTGGTTCCGGAAAAATCTGATTTCCAAAAGGGTATCATTGGTTATGGCTCCACGCTTGCAATGGAGATAAAGACCTGTCAGGCTCTTCCGAATGCAGAGGAGTCAGAACGGCTGAGCGAAATACAGACGGATCTGGAGACATATTCAAAGGAATTAATCGCAAACATCATCTTGGGACGTTCTTCACTGGATGACTGGGACAGTTATATTGAGGAACTGAAGGAGCTTGGACTGGATGAATACATTGAGATTAATCAGACACTCTGTGACAGATACAATGCTGCATAAGAAGAATGAAAAGACGGGGATGCGGCATGATATGATATAACTGTCAGATAAAAAAAGGGAGATATTCACCAATCGGGGATATTCTCCCTTTCTCAGGCATATTCGAGAAGGGAAGAACAGATGGAAATCCTGATAAAACGGCCCTATTTTAAAAAGATATATCTGGGTATCATGCCGGTGCTTGTAAGTCTGCTGGTAATCTCGCTTTTCATAGCCTGCTGGCAGAATATGAGAAACAGAAAGCAGATTGAAGAAAATGAATATAACAGAGAAGCGGGAAGGATCATTTTACAGGTGGATGATCAGTTTTCTCAGATTTATGAATTAACCAGTGGACTGATGAACCGGGAATGGGTGAAAAGATTGTATTCTCCATCAGAGGTTATGAGAGAATATTTTGATTATACTCGAAACAAAGAAATTTATCAGGAAATGAACATTTATAATTCCTGGGTGGAATATACAAAAACAATCGCTGTTCTGGATATGAATCGAAACAGTGTGGTAGATAAGAACGGATGGCAGGAATATGCTGCTTTTTGCCGTGGACTTGGAATCACTGAGGAAGACCAACAGAAAGAACTGTTTGATATGATGGAGAGAGGGGAAGGGCTATTGACGGTTATGGCTCCGGGATGGGAGGACAGATTTGGAAATGAACTGTGCTTTATCAGCCGTGAGATTGGCCTGACACCTTCTTCAAAATGTTTTTTCCTCGCTGTGTTTGATAAGAAAAACTTTCAATTATGGCTGCTGGAATTGAATCCGGACATTACTTATTTTCAGATGTCAGGTGAAGAGGCAGAACTTCTGTCTGCATGGATGCAGAAACCGGAGAAGGGTGAGAATATCTTTTCTTCACAGTCCCGGTTTGGCTGGAACTACAGTATAGTTGTAAATGGCTTTGGCAAGGAAGGATTTGGAATTCGGGAAGTGGTAGCCTGTTCAGGAATTCTGATCTTTGCCGCAGCGGTAGGAGCACTGCTGTCCTTCTGGTTGACTTGGGTACTATACCATCCCATGCTTGCGCTTCTGAAAAAGCTTCGCCTTCAAGGCATAGGGGAGGAGGATGAATATTCTATAATTTTAAGTCATGTGGAGCTTCTGAATCGGGAAAAAGAGACGGCAAGACAGGAGACACAGCAATATTACCGGATCGCCAGGAACGCTTTCCTTCAGAAGATCCTGTATGGCTATTTTGACAAAAGAGACTTGATGAAGGAACAGAAAAAATATCAGCTGGATCTGTCAGATGACAGATGGTATCAAGTTGTCAGAGTATACATGCAGGAAGAGAGCGAGACCCTGGTTTTGAGAAAGGCTGCAGAGGATTACCTGAAGCTGAAAAAGCTTGCCTTTGAAATTGTAGAAAGCTTCCGTCAGGAAATGTTTATTATTTTGATCCTGAATTCAATGGAAGAACAGATGGGAAAAAAGGAGCTTGCAGAATTCATGGATAACCTGAAGGCTCTGACAGATAGGAGAATTAATCTGCTCGGAGGTACATGTGAGCAAAAGACAATTGGCATATCCAAATCATACAGCAATATCCATGAAATCTGTCTGGCGGATAAAGAGGACGGCGCACATGGAAAGGCGCGGATTGCTGATGTAAAGCAGAAAATTTATTACCCAACGGATTGGGAAATTCAGTTAATCACGCAACTGAAATATGGAAACAGCGGAGTCGTCAATGAAATACTATCGGAATTGGATAAGGAAAATCATGCAAGAGACCTGGGAAGAGAGGAACGTAGAAAAATTACGGCAGTAATTTTTGATACGTTTGTGAGGGTGATGGAAGAACTGGACATTCGGGACAACGATTTGATACTGGAATACCATCATTATCGACGCTCGCAGGACGACGATGAACAATGGAGATTACTGTACGAGATGGCGAATATGATATGTACCGGAGTATGGCAGAAAACGGAAAGAGCGAAAACGTCAGAAACTATGAAACAGATCAGGGAATATGTGGATAACCATTTTTCTGACCCACAGCTTTCTCTGAAGCAGATTGGAGAAGAATTCAGTATGTCAGAATCATCTGTTTCCAGACTGTTTAAAAATCATTTCCGGGAAATGTTCGCAGATTATGTCTGCAGGCTGAGAATGGAAAAGGCAAAGGAATACTTGCGGGCAGGAAGATATACAGTAAAGGTAGTAGCTGGAATGGTCGGATATAATAACGAACTGTCCTTTTCCAGAGCGTTTCAGAAATATGAGGGAATTCGTCCATCCATTTATGCAGAGCTGTCCCGGACAAAAGAGAAAGGGGAAGAACAAGATGAAGATAATCATTACCAATGAGGCATACAGACTGACAGAACAGATTCCGTTTCAGGAGCCGGAGCAATTGGAAAAGCTGACGGCAGCAAGAGGACAGGAGGCGTCGTTTCAGGTGATCCTGTTTCCGGAGGAAGAATGCGATCTGTGTCTGAATGGGGAACCAAGAATTTATGGCGGAGCGGGAAGGCCAGCTTTTCGATTGGAGATATGTGCGGAATATCCGGTGCGACTTTTCCCCGAAGGAATGCTCTGTGATGATGAAGGGATTTGGCGCGCGGATATTTTGAATACGGAGAGAAAGGTAGGCCTGAAGAAGGGAAGGCCTGTGGCTGTTTGGGCAGAAACGGATATTCCGGAGGATGGTACGGCGGAAGAAAGTACGATAACAATCCGTTTATGGAAATTTGAACAGAATGGTGATGAAATACTGTACTGGCGGTCAGATATCTGTCTGAATGTTCGTCCTTTCCGTATGCCGTTACCAACACAGTATCGTTTCCGTCTGGACTTGTGGCAGCATGTTTCCAATATTGCCAGACAGTTTGCTGTCCCTCTGTTCAGCGAAGAGCATTTTCTGATTTTGCGAAAGATGGCAGAATCGCTTGCTCAGCTCGGCCAAAAATCAATTACTGTAGTAGCTTCTGACAGCCCATGGAGAGGATGGGCCTGCTGGGAGAATCACAGAGCCCCAGCAGAGTTATATGAATATAATATGATTCGTACCATAAAAAAGAGGGATGGAAGTTTCTGCTACAATTACAATGCCATGCAACGTTATATTGACTTGTGCCATGACTGCGGTATTGACGGAGAAATTGAGGTATTTGGGCTTGTGAATATCTGGAGATGGGCAGACTTTGATCAGAAAGATGTGTGTCCTGAATATCCGGAAAATATTTTGATACGGTATTATGACGAGAAAGAAGAAAAATATTGTTATCTGCGCAAGTCGGAGGATATCCGTGCCTATATTGCCGCTCTGGAGCAGTATTTCATCGGCACGGGACAGATTGACAGGGTACGCGTGGCGGCAGATGAACCGAAAGATTTTGACCGGTATCAGAAAAGCCTTGCGATTGTTCGGGAAACCGCGCCTGCATTTCAATATAAAACCGCTATAGACCATGTAGAATTTCTGGACAAGTGCAAAGGGGAAATTGCGGATGTGGCTCCCAATTTTTACTGCCTTTGTTCCCGATATGATAAATTGAAGGTGCAGCAGAAGGAACGCCCGGGATCCCGCTTCCAGTGGTATATCTGCTGTGGACCGGAATATCCAAACACCTTCTTGGAAAGTGGCCTTCTGGAAGCACGTTTTCTCGGCACGATGAACGCATTGTTGGGGTTTGACGGACTGCTCCGCTGGACTTATACCTGCTGGACAGAGCGCCCCTTGGAGGATATTCGTTTTGGAGACTGGAAGGCAGGAGATCTATGTTTGGTTTACCCGTCAAAAAGCGGTGGGATCTTGAAATCTTTGCGATGGAAGGCTCTTAAACGCGGAATCGAAGATTATGAACTCATGGAACGGTTGAGGGAGGCTGACAGGGAGGACATAGTTCAGCAGGTATTTGATACTCTTTTGAATGAACAGGATGTGAGGAAATATGTTTTGGAAGGTCGAAAGGTGCTCCCCGATATTTTCGTGAACAATTACAATACTTTTGAGAAAGCCAGAGGGCTGATGCTGGATACCCTGGAAAAAATTCAGGAAAATGCATAACACGCGGTAGCTGTTGTGTTTATGCCGGAAATGGAAGTAGCAGATCTGCCGTATCGGATCTGCTACAATGCTCCCGGGTATCATGTCATCCGGTACGGTTCAAAAATGCTAATTTACCTTCTGCAACCGTACAAAAAAACTTCTGATACGGTTACAAATAAGATTTTGGGATTCATAACCGTACTATTTTGCCGGCGATACGGTTACGGACAGGATTTCTCGTATCTGGAACCATACGATTTTGTACGGCACAGAATGGCATTTCCTGCAATTTGAACCGTACAAAAGGTTTTTAGTGCAGTCAGAGCCCAAATCTGGAGGGCAGTCAGAACCGAAATACGGAGTTCCACGGCCGCCTGTCGGGTTTATTGCAAATAAAATCAGGGCCGGACATTCTGCCCGGCCCATTCCGTTTACTCGTCCTTCATCTTTGCATCAAAGCGCTTTCTCACCTCGATGTAAGCCTTGATGGCCTCCACCGTCCCGTCGAAGCCCAGCCTGGAGCTGTCCAGGGACAGGTCATAGTTCAGGGCGTTCTTCCACTCCTGGCCGGTATAATACTTATAATATCTGGCCCGGTAGTCGTCGGTCTTTGCGATGAGCTTTTTCACTTCATTTTCCGGAAGGCTGTTCACCTTCATGGCCTCCTGCAGGCAGAAGTCCTCCGGCGCGTGGACGAACACCCGCACCACGCCGGGCATATCCTTCAGAATATGATCCGCGCAGCGTCCGATGATGATGCAGGAGCCTTCCTCCGCCAGAGAGCGGATGATTTTAGCCTGATAGTTGAACAGGTTGTCGTCGCTGGTAAAGCCGGCGCTTTCCGGAGAAAGCAGGCGGCTGCCCTTATACCCGCCGGAAAGCAGGGCGCGCAGGCCGTGGTGTTTGAACTCATCCTGAAAGAGGGTGGGGTTCACACCGCTTTCCTCCGCGGCCATTGCGATGATTTCCCGGTCATAATAGGGAATGTCCAGCTCCTTGGCCAGCATTTTTCCCACGGTCTTTCCGCCGCTTCCATACTGACGCGCGATGGTAATAATTACTTTTGACATACTACCTCTTTTCTGCTGCCGAAGGCAGCACTCTATTCAGAGAAATTGGCCGACAGGCCAATTTCCAGGATGAAATCCTTCGGATTTCATCCGCCTTTTTTTCTGCTGCCGAAGGCAGCACTTTATTCAGCACGAACCTCCGGTTCGTGCTTTATTCTCCCAGATAGGCCTTCTTGA
>ERZ894229.566-NODE-566-length-28831-cov-9.62552_pt1 | contig 28831 bp, 29 predicted proteins | sample MGYA00380295_ERZ894229 | MGnify/ENA primary metagenome ERZ894229 (study PRJEB32331, sample SAMN06328479) | human gut metagenome | biome: human gut microbiome; feature: stool | host: Homo sapiens | collected 2014-09-17 ... | reverse complement strand
ACGCCCAAAATCTGATGATCTATGTCAATTCAGAAACAATTCTGAAGATTGACCGGCTTTTCTCTCCTTATATAGAGAGAAGTTATCCACAATCGGGATGATTTACATTTAACAATTACCTAATCATTTTCAAATACGGTCCTTCTTCTCTCTTCTGTTACTTTTTCAGGAGACCGACCGTATTCCCATTTAAGACCACCATAATTTTTTTCTCTTCTTTTGTCAATACCCTGCTGGAACATTGGCGGAAATCTTTCTGTTTTTCGCCCTGATTATTGACTTTCCCTCTGTCCTATGCTACCTTTTACTTTAACGGAGCAGAGTATCAGCGGCACTGTTTGTTTCCGGGTGTTCTGCGCCATATCCTACATAGAAAAGGGGTTCTCTCATGGTTACTCTGTCTCTTGCGCACTATATTTTCATCTTTATGACCATTCTCATTCTGGTGTTTCTCATTTTTAAAAAGGAAATCGTCATTCCCTGCGTGGTCGGTATCCTGCTGATCGGTTTTGCCTACACGGGAAACGTGGTGTCGTCTGTTCAGATTCTGAACAACGCCATCATCGCTTCCAACGGTGAGCTGTTCGGCATCATGCTGGTCATCGCCCTGGTCACCGCCCTGTCCAAGGCCATGCATACCGTGGGCATCGACGAACTCATGATCCGTCCCGTCAGGAAAATCATCCGAAAGCCTTCCGGCGCGTTCTGGGGAATCGGCCTGTGCATGCTCATCGTCTCCTGGCTCATCTGGCCCTCTCCCGCAGTGGTGCTCATCGGCGCCCTTCTTCTGCCCGTCGCCGGACGCGTAGGCCTTCCCGCCATCTGGGCTGCCGTAGCGATGAACATCTTCGGGCACGGCATGGGGCTTTCTTCCGATTTCTTCATTCAGGGCGCGCCGGCCATCACAGCGGCGAGCGCGGAACTTCCGGTGACCTCCGTCATCTCCGCCTCCGTTCCGCTCTGGCTGGTCATGTCCATCACGGCTGCCGCCGTTTCCTTTTTCATGATGAAACGGGAAATGAAGAAGAACCTTTTAAAAAACGAACCGGAAATCACTGCCGATTACGCGGTCTCTGAAATGAAACGTCCTGTTCTCTCCCGGATTCTGGCCGTTGTGGTCACCGCCACCTTTGCCGCCATTATCATAGCCATGGTGACGATGGATATCCAGGGCGGAGACGCCACGGCTCTGGTCGCCGGTGCAGCTCTCATCCTGACCTGCATCATCACCATCGCGGGCTCCGGCTTCCGGGCGGCTCTGAGCGATACGGTTGACTATATCAAAGAAGGCTTTGTCTTCTCCGTCCGCATTTTTGCGCCTGTTCTGGTCATCGCCGCGTTTTTCTTCCTGGGAAGCGAGGATTATGCCGTGCGGATTCTTGGAGAAGGAGCTCCCGCCATTTTAAATGATATCAGCTACTTTATCTCCGCCCATGTGCCCGTCAACAATGTTTTCTGTGTGATCATCGAAATCCTTGTGGGCGTCATCACCGGACTGGACGGCTCCGGCTTTTCCGGCCTTCCTCTGGTTGGCTCCATCGCTGGCACCTTCTCCGCATCCACAGGCTTCGATACCGCTGTTCTGGCCGCTCTGGGTCAGATCACGACCGTCTGGGTAGGCGGCGGCACCGTCATCCCCTGGGGCGTGGTTCCCGTCGCCGCCATCTGCGGCATCTCCCCTGCGGAGCTTGCCCGTAAGAACCTGATTCCCGTCATCGCGGGTATCATAGCCATGGGAATTGCGGCTCTGGTCCTTGTTTAGAAGGACCGGAAGGGAAATTCTGATCTCCAGTCCATGCGGAACGCTGTCGTCAAAGCAGATGGTTCCCCGATGTGCTTTGACGATCTGCATCACCAGCTTCAGGCCCAGGCCATGCTCCGCACTTTCATCGCCCTCCCGGGTGCTTGCAATGTCATTTCCCCGATTCAACACTTTCAGGAATTCCGGAGCGATCCCCATTCCATCATCGGAAACCATACACAGACAACGGCCATTTCCTTCGCCGACAGACAGCACGATCCTGCATCCCTGGGGATTATGGGTGATGCTGTTGCGGATCAGGTTATCCAGCATACGCCGCAGGAGCCCATCATCCCCCAAAAGGTGAATGGGCCGACCCGGATGCATTTCAGTAAATATGAGCTCATAGCGGCTTTCCAGCCCGCCGTTCAGGACTTCGCTGACTGCCTGCCGGCCGATCTCCACCCAGTCCACGTCTTTGAAACGGATGGGCTGAAGCGCATATTCCAGTTTGGTAGTCAGGTTCAGCTCGTCGATCAATCGTCTCATCTTCTCGCCTTCCCGCCGGATAATTCCTGCCTGTTTTCTGGCCTCCTGAGGAAGGGCTCGGTCATTTTCCAGCTCGCTGGCATACCCCAGAACCATCGAAAGCGGCGTGCGGATATCATGGGAAACGCCGCGGATCCATTCCGCTCTTGTGTTATCCTTTTTCCTCATATAATCCGCAGCCCGGTTCAGCCCGGCGTTGATCTCAGCCAGTTCTCCCTGTTCCTTAAGATACTGCGCCCTGCCGTGGCTTAAATTCTGAATGCCCTCCAGGATCGGAGTCATGGCCCGTTCCACCCGGCGGGTGTTGCGCAGGACCAGGAAAACAATGAACACCAGATTGCCGATAAAGACCGCCCCAATCCCGGCAAACATAACTCCCATATAGGGCCATTCCAGAGAAAAATAATATTTCACCAGCGTTCTGGGCTGGAAGCCGACGACCATAAGACAGCCGTCCGCACGCGTCCATATTTTTACCGGATAGTCCTCCAGATACCAGCGGCTGAAAGAGGCAACCTCCGCACTCGTATAGGAGCGCGGCAGATTTTCCGGCAGATCCTGCTGCCATACCACATCGCCGTCCTCATTCAACAGCATCGCCCATGCGGATTCCTCCCGCAGCATGGATATGGCGGCATCGTCTGCCACCCAGTTTCCACCCTGCAAAATAACATGATCAGAAAACTCCCCTATGGAAAAAGAGCTGTCCGAACCGCTCATGCTTCCCGCGATCATAATGGCAGAGAGCAATGCAACATTGACGGCAAAAAACAGAACCATGATTCCGACCATGGAAAAAATATACCGCCGGAAGAAACGCTGCACCGTATTCATGACTGCACCTCCTTAAGATTGAGGCGGTAGCCAAGCCCCTTTACGGTAATAAGAGAAACCGGCTTCGAAGGATTTTCTTCGATTTTTTCCCGAAGATGCCGGATGTGCGTGGAAAGGGTGCTTTCATATCCCTGCCAGAACTCTCCGCATATTGTCTCACACAGAATGCCGGTTGTAACGATCCGCCCTGCGTTTTGATACAGTTTTTCAAACAGCTGCAGCTCTTTTGCTGTCAGCGTCTGCTTTTCTCCGTTTTTATACACCTCGGCATTGGCCATGTTCACAGTGGCTCCGGCCAGTTCTACCAGTTCGTTCTGTTCCGGGTAAGCGCGGCTGAGGATCGCACCGGCGCGCAGCAGCAATTCTCTGGGCAGGAACGGTTTGGGAAGATAGTCGTCTGCGCCGATTTCCAGTCCCTCGATACGGTCCTCCGCTTCTCCACGGGCCGTCAGCATCAGAACGGGTACACGGCTTGTCCGGCGTATCTCCTTCAGAACCGAAAACCCATCCATGCCCGGCATCATGACATCCAGTACGATCAGGTCCGGCTGATTCTCCTTCCACACCCGCAGCGCCTCCGGGCCGGATGAAGCGGTCAGAAGCTTCGTATATCCTGCCCTCCGGAAAATGGAGAGCAGCATCTCCAGTAAGTCACGGTCGTCATCGACCAGCAGTATTTTGTGATTCGTCATAGCCAAATCCTTTCACCACCTTTTCCTTTATTATATCTCAAAGGAAACCGGTTGCCTATTCCGTGTCTGAAATCTCAGAGATAATTCAAGGTTGGCTCAACGTTATCTTAAGGCTGGGGTGATATGCTTACACCATCACGAAAGGAGGCATTCACTTATGAACAGTTATGTTATCGAAACCCACGGCCTTACCAAAACATACGGAGAAGTAAACAGCGTGTCAAATCTGTCCATCCATGTGAAGAAAGGACGCATCTACGGACTGCTGGGCCGCAACGGCGCCGGAAAAACCACCACCATGCGGATGCTGCTGGGCCTTACGGCCCCTTCCTCCGGCGAAATAAAAATCTGGGGCAGGCCGCTTCGCGGCAGCGAAAAGAAAATCCTGCCCCGCGTCGGCTCGCTGATCGAATCGCCGGGTTTTTATCCGAATCTGACAGGAACGGAAAACCTTCGGATTTTTGCCGACCTGCGGGGCTTGAAAGGCCCCAGATTTATCAAAGACGCTCTGGAAGTCGTCAATCTGCCGTACCGGGATAAAAAACTGTTTTCCCAATACTCCCTGGGCATGAAGCAGCGTCTTGCCATCGCTCTGGCCGTGATGCACAACCCGGAACTTTTGATTCTGGATGAGCCGATCAATGGCCTTGACCCCATTGGCATCGCGGAGATGCGCGGCTTTATCCGGGAGCTGTGCGATTCCACCGGAAAAACCATTCTGATCTCCAGCCACATTCTGTCGGAAATAGCCCTGCTTGCCGACGACATCGGGATCATTGACCACGGCGTTTTGCTGGAAGAAGAAAGCCTTGAGGAACTGGAAGCAAAGAATGGAAAGTATTTCCATTTTACTGTTTCCAATGCGCCGACGGCCGCCAGGCTGCTTGAGAGCAGGCTGGGCGTTCAGGACGTACAGGTGGATAGCGCCAACGGGCTGACGGTCCGCAGCCCCCGCCTGGATGCCGGAGAAGCGGTCCGGCTGTTTGTGGAGGCGGGACTGTCCGTGTCCGACGCACATCTGTATGAAGACACTCTGGAGGATTATTTCAAACAGGTCACGGGAGGTGAGGGAATTGCTTAAGCTTTTACGTTGTGAATTTGCCAAACTGAAACGCAGGCCTCTGTTCTTCGCTGCAGTGGCAATTTCGGCCCTGCTCCCGCTGGGATGCGCGCTGTTTCTGCCGGAGATGAGGGAGTTTTCAGACGGTGCGGAAGCGGTGGACCGCCTGATGTCCGCCCTGTTTCAGCTGAGCGCGTACCTGCTTCTCATGCCCGCCGTGATCGTGCTCGCATCCAATCTGCTTTTTGAAGAACAGGACAACGATACCCTGAAGAATCTGATGACCGTCCCCGTGGGCAAACCGGAGCTGGCCCTGGCGAAAATGGCGCTGCTGTTTCTGTTTTCCAACGCGTTTATGGCTGTCGGCGGCCTGGTCAATCTGGCCATCGTGCTGGCATCCGGACTGGAGCCGACAGGCTTCTGGAGGCTGTTCTGGGTGGGAATCGGCCAGGGGATCATGATGTGGGCCGGGGCGTTGCCATGCGTTCTTCTGGTGGTGCTTTTAAACCGCAGTTACATTATTTCCGTAATCATCACCTTTTTCTATACGACGGTCAACTATATTTTCGGCACCAACGACTTTTTTCTCATGCAGCCGTTTGGATTCAATCCGGGGACACTGCTGCCCGGACCGCTGACCTTCCGCTGGTTCTTCCAGTATCTTGATACCTCAGACTCCAGTGCACAGATGTCGGAGCTGCTGGAACGGATCAGCCCCTATTTTGTGACGACTCCCCAGGCATTTCTGGTTATTATTCTGGAGTCGGCGGTGTTTCTGTCTTTAATCGCACTGGTCTATAAACGCCAGAGCTGTTAGGAGGTGTAAGCTATGTGGAGTATTCTGAAAGGGGAATGGCGCAAGATAAGGCGCTGCCAGATTCTGCTGGTCGGCATCGTGGCTCTGGCGCTCTGCCCCGTTGTGCAATATGGCAGCCAGCTGATCGTCAACCCGGAAAACCGTGATCCCGGCTATGATTTTGTCAGCCTGTTTTCCAGCGTAATCTGGGGAAATACGCAGATTTTCCTGCCGCTCTCTCTTGTCATGACCGGCGGCTGGATGATTGACCGCGAACACACGAACGACACCATGAAAAATCTGCTGACGGTTCCGGTCTCTTACCCCGGACTGCTGGGAGGAAAGCTGATCGTCACCATCTGTCTGTCCCTGATGTTTGGAGCCTACAGCGTGGCCGTCACGGTTCTGACAGGCACGATTGCCGACCTGGACGGTCTTTCCGCCGCCGTCCTGTTACGGCAGGGCGCGCAGGTGGTTGCGGCAGCTTTCAATACCTGCCTGGTCTGCATGCCGATGATTTTGATTTTCGGTCAGATACGGGGAGCTTATCTTGGCGGTTCCCTTCTGACATTTTTCCTGGGGTATTGCATTCTGTTTTTCAAGAGCGGCTTCCTGCTGTCCGCATATCCGTTCTCTGCGGCGCTGATCCTCGCCGGATTTGATATGCAGGATTATAACGGCGCTACGCAGCCCCCCAGCATCCTACTGTCGCTTGCAGGCATCGCGGCGGTTCTTGTTCTGACGGCGGCGGTTCTGCTGCTTTCGCATCCCACCAGCCGTGCGGGAAAAACAAAAAAGAAAAAAGGAAGGAAAGGGCGCGGCAGGCAGCGCGCTTAAGGAGGAAAATCGCTCATGAAGATAAGCAAAACAATCAGAAAAATCATAAGTTTCACCTGTGCGCTGCTTTGCGCCTGCAGCTTATCCGGCTGCTCAACGGCCATGCAGTCTCTGGCGGACGGAACGGACGCCATTTTGAGCGGACTGGCGGATGGCACCGATATTGTGATGAACGGACTGGCGGATGGCACCAGCCAGATACTTGATTCCTTAACAGAAACGGACGATGGACAGCTAAAAGACCATCTTCTGGAAGCCTATGGGACGCTTCTGGATGAAGCGGGTTCTACCGCGCTGACGCCGGAAGGCAGATTGAAAGGCCGCCTGGAAAAAGGCGGGGATGATTATACGGGTTCCTATGAGGCGGACTATTCGGATTTTACAGGGACAGAGCTTCTGTTCGGCGGCACCACTCTGGAACGCGAGGGCGGCAGCACCCTGAACATCACGTGCACGCTTTCCCTTGAAAACGGCAGCGCCGCAGTTTTTCTCCGCTCCGGCTCAGATGATCCCGTGGTTCTTCTCTCTGAAAGCGGCACCTACACCGGCACTGTGGAGGTGAACGGCGCAAGCACCTATATCGGCGTATGGGGCGAGCATGCGGACGGGAGCGTATCCATTGAAATCGAATGACCGCCATATCGGTTTCTCCATACGGCAGATGAACAGCACCCCCGGAAGGATGGGGCATTTCCGATGCCCTGTCCTGCTGCTTATAATGAACAGATAATGACAGATATACGCAAGGCGATGACAGCTTCAGGAACTGGTTTTGCCCCACTGGAAATTCTCTGTTCCTGCGCCAATCTCAAAATGGTATTTTGCAATGCCCAAATCAATTCTACTGTAAAATCCCATTCCCGCCTTTGCCGACACGGTATTGCCATCCAGCGAAAAGACGAATTTTTGCTGATTCATGGCAGTGGGAGCCAGAAGAGCCGCATCAATGCCGCGGATAAACCACTCTGGTGGTGTTCCCTGGACTTTCATGACACGTTCCCTTGACTTAACTTTATGTGCCGTACCCTCTGTCTCGCCATAACCGACCGCGATGACGAGACAGACTTTTTCATCCTGGTCAAGCTGGAACACAGCCTTGCCCTTACTGTAGGTCATGGCGACCCAGCAGGTATTCAGCCCCAGAGTCTGCGCGTAAAGCACGATCTTTTCTCCGTAATAGCCGCAGGTCTCCTCCAGCTCTGCAGTTTTCTTTCCGGCCATCACAATATAGTTTCTGACACCAGAAAATTTACCATAGTGTGCCATCATGCTGTCAAACGCATTCGGCTCATCCAAAACAAGTTGAATGTGCAGGCCGCTTTCCCCGTTGCACTGCGCAATCAAAGCGGATAACTTTTCTTTTACTTCACCTTCTATCGGTTTGTTTGTATAAGACCGTACCGAATGCCGGTTACGCATTGCCTGTAATAAGTCCATATAAATCTCCTTTTCGAAGGGCGTATCCTTACCCGAACGGGAAATATGCAGCTTAATCATTGTCACCACTCCTGTCTGGAACATATTTCATAAACTCACGCACATCGCTGAACAAAGTGATCAATGCACTAAGCTGGCCGGCTTCAGGGTCCAAATATAGGCTTTATCTTCTGATGTAAAATTTGACAGCTTAGAAATAACAAATATGGGCTGTGCTGCACGATACCACTTGTTCTTTTCATAGCCATCCGGCCAAGCTATTTCATTATTCAAGATCTTTTCCATGTAAAGGCAAAGTTTGTCCACAAGCTCATTGCCTCTTCTCAGTCCGAGAATATTCATAGATTCAATTGCTTTTTCTGTTGTACCATACTTTTGTTTTATTTTTGAATTTTGAGAATGAAAACGTCCATATCCTCCATCAGCGTTCTGGTTGTCTTTTAGCATTTGTACCCATTTGCTGGTGTAAAAATTATCAAAGCACTCCTGACTTATATTTTCGTTTAACAAAAGTGCAAGCCTGTACTTGATTACCGGTGAAGTTGTATTATCAAACAAATCTTTCTGTATTTTTGATAGCATAATATTATCTCTGTTACGTTTTTACTCCAATGAAGTTATAAAAATGCCGGAAAAAGCTGTGATATATCCCGTAATACGGTTGCCTGCTATTTCTCACCATAGAAACCTTCTGAACTGTACTCTGCCCATTTTAAGTACATTTCCTGATAATTTTGTTTTATGAACCCCTGTATAATATGAATTTCCCTGTCCTTCAGGATACCTCTGTTCTGCAAAATCGTATCTCCATTTTCCTGAACAAAAAACTTTGCCGATCCTGCCTCTGTCAGTCTTCTGTCACTCGCATGAACATGCATACATTCAATTACGCAATGAGATGTGAAATATAAATAGTATCCGACAATTTTGAATTCATAATATTTCGGCATCACATCTCCTCCATAAATTTCCTGTTCTTTTTCAAATAATCCTTCACTATACTTATTTCTATATCATCCATGCTTGTTTCCAGCACTTCGCCGTTTTTTGCAAAAACCGCTGCTCTATCAGGGCGGTTTAAATTGAGGACACGATAATTTTCCTGATTACGGGTAAAAGCATATCCATTTACAATCATATCGGCTTCATCAGCTACCTTTATTATATTTGTCATCGGCTATTCTCACTTTCTTAATTGGAGCCAGAAAAACACTGGAATCAAAATACAAATTTTTTAAAACAGGCACCAGATCAATATACTCTTCTTCCTCCTGATCATTATGTGCGTACTTTGCCATTACAACGAGATAACCATGATCCCATTCTTTTACTTCTGTATATCTTTCAAGAGAATATGGCGCCTTAAATCGAATCACATGATTACGAAATCGGAAAACAGTATAATCTTTTTCACAGCTCAATGTTGCTTCGTCTTTTTCAATCATATATTCACCGTATTATTTATTCTCTACCATATATCTGTTAATATTGCAAGAGTGGACTTTTATACTATAATAAAAGTCCACTCCTAATTATCATTTGAAATGATTCAATATTTTATTTAGAACTTACCAGCGTTTGCAGCTTCTTCGATGCTTACCGCAACGGCCACGGTCATTCCAACCATCGGGTTGTTTCCGGCGCCAATTAATCCCATCATTTCTACGTGCGCGGGAACGGAGGAAGAACCTGCGAACTGCGCATCGGAATGCATACGGCCCATGGTATCGGTCATGCCGTAGGAAGCAGGACCTGCAGCCATGTTATCGGGATGAAGGGTACGGCCGGTGCCGCCGCCGGATGCAACGGAGAAGTACTTCTTGCCCTGCTCCAGGCGCTCCTTCTTGTAGGTACCTGCAACGGGATGCTGGAATCTGGTCGGGTTGGTGGAGTTTCCGGTGATGGAAACGTCAACGTTCTCCTTGTGCATGATAGCAACGCCTTCGCAGACATCGTTTGCGCCGTAGCAGTTAACCTTTGCGCGGAGTCCATCGGAATAGGACTTACGGAATACTTCCTTAACGGTGTTGGTATAAGGATCATATTCGGTCTCAACAAAGGTGAAGCCGTTGATTCTGGAGATGATCTGAGCAGCGTCCTTTCCAAGACCGTTCAGGATAACTCTCAGGGGTTTCTTACGAACCTTGTTTGCCTTTTCAGCGATTCCGATCGCGCCTTCCGCAGCAGCAAAGGACTCATGTCCTGCCAGGAAGCAGAAGCACTCGGTATCCTCTTCCAGAAGCATCTTGCCCAGGTTTCCATGTCCAAGACCTACCTTACGGGTGTCAGCAACGGAACCGGGAATACAGAAAGCCTGAAGGCCTTCTCCGATCGCTGCAGCAGCCTCAGAAGCCTTTCTGCAGCCCTTCTTGATGGCGATTGCAGCGCCAACAATATATGCCCAGCAAGCATTTTCAAAGCAGATGGGCTGAATCTTTTTCACCTGATCATACACGTCAAGGCCGGCATCCTTCGTGATCTTCTCTGCCTCTTCCAGAGAAGCAATGCCATAGCTGTTCAGTACGGCATTGATTTTATCAATACGTCTCTCATAGGATTCAAATAAAGCCATTTTCGCTACCTCCTCTTATTCCTGTCTGGGATCAATGATCTTGACTGCATCTTCAACACGTCCATACTGGCCTTTTGCCTTCTCATATGCCGTGTTGGGATCGTCGCCCTTCTTGATGAAGTCCGTCATCTTTCCAAGGCTTACATACTGGTAGCCGATAATCTGGTTGTCCTCGTCAAGAGCGATTCCCGTTACATAGCCTTCAGCCATTTCCAGATAACGGGGACCCTTCTTCAGAGTTCCGTACATGGTACCAACCTGGCTTCTGAGTCCCTTACCAAGGTCCTCAAGTCCGGCACCGATGGGAAGTCCGTCCTCAGAGAACGCGCTCTGGGTTCTGCCGTAAGCGATCTGAAGGAACAGCTCTCTCATGGCGGTGTTGATCGCGTCGCATACAAGGTCTGTATTTAAAGCTTCCAGAACCGTTCTTCCCGGAAGGATCTCAGCTGCCATAGCTGCGGAGTGGGTCATGCCGGAGCATCCGATGGTCTCTACCAGAGCCTCCTGGATGATACCCTCTTTTACATTCAGAGTCAGCTTGCAGGCGCCCTGCTGAGGAGCACACCAGCCAACACCATGGGTAAGACCGGAAATGTCCTTGATTTCTTTGGACTTTACCCATTTCGCTTCTTCAGGGATCGGAGCACAGCCATGAGCAACGCCCTGTGCCACGGGACACATTTCTTCAACTTCTTTTGAATAGATCATGTGAAAACTCCTTTCGATATGTAGATTGTTTCAGCGGGCGGGGATATTGCCGGATATCTCCGCCGACGGGACCTGATGCCGGCTGATGGCCGCAAAAGGCCCGTCCCCAATCGTTCGCTCTATTTTCTCACATTTCTGTATAAAAATCCAGCCCTTTTGAAAAAAATTGTCAAAAGGTCGTTACGATTCACAGCCGATTCAGAATGGACAACACGCACGTCGTGCTTGCACGTAAGCACGTGTTATCCATTCTGAATCTGGACTGCAAAGCAGTCACCCCACCCCCATGAGCAGCCTTAGTGCCGCAAGGCGCGGGACTGGAGCCCCGAAGAGGCGACGGGTGCGAATGAGGGTGGGGTGCTGTGAATCATAACAAAAGGTCAGGTTAACATCATCCGGTCGTACAACGACCAGTTCACGCTTTTGTCAGGTTAACATCATCCGGTCGTTGGCGAATTCTCCGCCGCTGGCCTGTTCAAATTTCTGGAGAAGATCGGAAACCTTCAGATTCTTCTTCTCCTCTCCTTCCACATCGTATATGATTTTTCCTTCATGCATCATGATCAGACGGTTGCCGTGGGCAATGGCGTCCTTCATGTTATGCGTGATCATCAGGGTGGTGAGATGCTCCTCGTCCACGATGCGCTGCGTTACCTCCAGCACCTTGGCCGCAGTTTTGGGATCCAGCGCCGCGGTGTGCTCGTCCAGAAGAAGGAGCCTGGGTTTTTTCAGGGTAGCCATGAGCAGGGTCAGGGCCTGACGCTGGCCGCCGGAAAGAAGCCCCACTTTGCTGGTCATGCGGAATTCCAGGCCGAGGCCGAGAATTTTCAGCTTTTCCTGATACATCTGGCGTTCCTTCTGGGTGATGCCGGGCACCAGCGTTCTCCTGCTTCCCCGGCGGGCGGCAAGGGCGAGGTTTTCCTCGATCTGCATGTTCGCCGCCGTTCCGGTCATAGGATCCTGAAATACCCTGCCCAGATATTTGGCGCGCTTATATTCCGGAAGCCTTGTCACATCAATGCTGTCGATGGTGATCGTTCCTTCGTCCACCGGGAAGACGCCTGCCACCGCATTCAGCATGGTGGACTTTCCGGCTCCGTTTCCGCCGATGACGGTAACAAAATCTCCTTCCTTCAGCTTCAGGTTGAGACCGTCCAGAGCCGTTTTTTCATTGACGGTGCCCGCATTAAAGGTTTTACGGATTCCTTTCAGTTCAAGCACGGGGCTCACCTCCTTTTTTCGCAGGCTTTACAGGCTTTGCAAAATATTTTTCCCGGATGTGGGGGATCGCCAGGAACACTGCAACCACCAGAGCGGAAAGCAGCTTCAGATCGTTGGCGTTTAAACCCAGCCAGAGCACTACCTGGAGCACCAGATAATAAATGATGGCGCCGAAGGCGACCGTTGCAAGCGTAAAGGCAAAATTTCCGCGCACCCGGCGGAAGATTACCTCACCAATGATGACGGCGGCAAGCCCGATGACGATGGCGCCGCGTCCCATGTTCACGTCGGCAAAGCCCTGGTACTGCGCCAGAAGTCCACCCGAAAAGGCGACGATTCCATTAGAAACCATCAGACCGAGAAGCTTGCAGAAATCCGTATTGATGCCCTGTGCCCTGGACATGTTGGGATTGGAGCCCGTCGCACGGATGGAGCAGCCCAGCGCCGTACCAAAAAACCAGTAAAGTACGGCGATCAGGATGACAATAATGATCAGACAGATCAGAAGCGTATTTTCATAAAAGGGGACATCCTTTACATTTCTCAGGGAAATGAGCAGATCGTACTGGGATGCGCTGAGCGCCTGATTGGCGCGGTTTCCCATAATCCGCAGGTTGATGGAATACAGACCGAGCTGGGTCAGGATTCCCGCGAGAATCGCCGGGATTCCCATGGCGGTGTGGAAAATTCCTGTTGCAAGTCCGGCGAGCACGCCCGCCAGAAAAGCCGCCAGCAGCGACACCCCTACCGAATGACCGCTGAGCATCATCATTACACAGACCGCACCCCCGGTACACATGGAACCGTCCACCGACAGATCCGCCAGATCCAGGATCTTATAGGTGATGTAAACGCCGATCGCCATGATTCCCCAGACCAGGCCCTGTGCGCATGCACCCGGAAGCGCATTAAAAAGAGCCATAATATTCACTTTCTACCTCCTGTCTGCCGCCGGAGGCGGCATGAATTCACAAAAGAATGCCGGAGGCATTCTTTGGCACGAACATTGGTTCGTGCCGGCCTCCAGTCCGCCGCCGTCAGGCGGCATAAATTTATTAAAGAATGCCTCCGGCATTCTTTGGCACGTACTTCGCCCGCGCCGCCCTCCGGGCTTATCGGTTCAGCTCACAGCCGGGCTGTGAGCTGTCCGTTGCCCGTCGAATGTCTGCATGGATGGCAGGCAAGCCTGCCCATCCATGCGGCCGCCCTCCGGGCTTATCGCGCAAAAAGCGGCAGGAAGATGCCGCTTCCAAACCGCTCCCACAAACAGGGATGCCCAGAAGATGCGGCATCCCCGTTTTGTACATAATATGTTTCCGTCCGCAATGGAATGGACAGTCTGTCCTTATTCAGCGGCAATCGGCTCGTAGTCGTCCGGAACTGTGATTCCGAGTTCGCTGCAGATCGCCTCGTTGTACATCTTGGTCACATTGGGAGCAGACTGGATCTCCATTGTGGAGATATCCGCACCGTTTTCAAGGATATCAACAGCCATCTCACCTGCCGCATAGCCGATGTCGTAATAGCTGATGGAAAGCGTCGCCACGCCGCAGCCGGAGCAGATGCCCTGCTCACCGGCAATAACCGGGATTCCTGCAGGCAGGCACACATTGTTGATGACTTCGGTATTTCCTGCTGCGGTATTGTCCGTAGGCACATAGATCACGTCGCAGGAGGACACCGCGTTGGTTACAACGGAAGCCAGGTCATTGGAATCCGCAAAGGTGTAGTCCTCACAGGTATATCCATATCCCTCCAGATAGCCTCGGATGGTATCCGCCTGGTAAATGGAGTTGGGCTCCGCGGAGCAGTACAGCAGGCCGACATTCTGCGCATCCGGGAACAGCTCGTTCAGCATGGCCGCCTGCTCTTCCAGAGGCGCGAGATCGGAGGTTCCGGAAATATTCATTCCGGTGGTTCCCGTCCAGTCATCAATTCCCAGCGCAGTGGCATAATCGGTGATGGAAGTGCCGAGAATCGGGATTTCCGTGGTTCCCTGTGCGGCCGCCTGAAGAGCTGCCGTCGCATTTGCCAGAATCAGATCCACATCCGCGGATACGAACTGATTGATGATCGTGGCACAGGTTGCAGAATCATTGGAAGCGTTCTGTTCGTCAAATACAACCCTGTCCTCGCCAAGCAGTTCCACCATGGCGTCCTTGAAGCCCTGGGTCGCCTGATCCAGCGCGTCATGCTGCAGAAGCTGGCAAATACCGATATTATAAACCGTATCGCTTCCGGCTGTATCCGCAGCCGTACTCTCCGCTTCACTCTCTGCCGCCGTGCTCTCTTCCGCAGCAGTTTCCGCTGCTGAAGTCTCCGAAGCTGCTGCCTCTGAAGCCTGCGTTTCCGAAGAAGCGGAGCTTCCTGTGCTGCTTCCGCAGCCTGCCAGCATGGCAGCGGTCATGGTGAATGCTGTTACTACCGCCAATAACTTTTTCATAACTGATTCCCCTTTTCTTTCCTCAATTTGATCACTTCAATGCGTGAAAGCATTAATGCGTTCAACTGTTACTATACACGAAATACCAGCATTCGTCAACCAGAAAATAAAGCCATGCTCCGAAGGCGGCGGAACACGGCTTTACTTTTTCATCGGTCGGCGGACAGCAGGGTCAGTCAGGCCCGCATATTCAATTCATCCCTTTTCAGTCCGTTCTTCTTTTTGTTACGATCTCATCCGCATTTTTGAAAATGGAATTTTCCGGCACATAGCCTCTCACCATGGACAGTGGGTAGATATTGCTGCCGCGGCCGATCACGGTTCCGGGATTCAGGACGCTGTTGCAGCCCACCTCCACGTTGTCGCCCAGCATGGCGCCGAACTTCTTCAGGCCGGTGTGGCATTCTTTGCCCTCACAGCGGACCACCACAAGGGTTTTGTCGCTCTTCACGTTGGAGGTGATGGAGCCTGCTCCCATATGGGCTTTATAACCAAGGATGCTGTCTCCCACATAATTGTAGTGAGGCACCTGTACTTTATTGAAGAGAATCACGTTTTTCAGCTCTGTGGAATTGCCGACCACCGCTCCCTTTCCCACGATGGCGCTGCCCCGTACAAAGGCACAGTGGCGCACCTCCGCTTCCTCATCGATGATGAGCGGGCCGTTCAGGCAGGCCGTGGGAGCCACTTTCGCGCTTTTCGCGATCCAGATGTTTTCCCCCCGTTTCTCATAACGGTCTTCCGGAAGGCTGTTTCCCAGCTCGATGATAAAATCCTTGATCTTCGGCAGAACCTCCCAGGGATATTCCGCCCCTTCAAAAACAGCCGCCGCTATGGTTTCCCTCAAGTCATAAAGCCTGTCAATCCTGCATGCCTTCATGTTTCCTCCTTTTTCTGCCGCCCAAAGGCGGCATTACATTCTGTCAAAAACAGCGTAAGCTGTTTTTTGGCACGAACCCACGGTTCGTGCCGGCCTCCTTTTTGCTGCCAGGGGCAGCATTTCAACTCAATTCTTTCCGGGCACTGCCTCCGCCTTTTTCACAGGGGCGGAAACCGCGGCCGGACGCTTTGCATAATATTTTGCGCTGTCCTCAAACTGCCGGTAGAGGACCTGCTGGTTATTCAGCTGTTTTACGATGTTGGTTCTTCTCGTCACGAAATCCGTAAGCTTCTGCATATATTCGTCGCTGGTGATTTCTCCCTGCGCCACCATGGCAAGCCCCTTCTCCCAGCTCGCCGTGAGGGCGGGATTTAACAGGGGACGGATGGAATCCGACACCACGTCATAGATCATTTCCCCCATCTGGGTGGGCGTGATGATCTGGGTCTTTTTATTCAGGGAAAGATACTGAATGGCAACCAGCTTTTTCAGGATTTCCGCCCTGGTGGCGCTGGTGCCGATGCCGCTTCCCTTGATCTGCGCGCGAAGCTCCTCATCCTCGATGAACTGGCCCGCGTTTTCCATGGTCAGGATCATACTTCCGGAATTGTACCGTTTGGGCGGGGAGGTTTCCCCTTCCTTGATGGAAAAGCCCTCACAGGAAAGCTTCATACCCTTTTTCAGCTTCTGTAAAACGGCAAGAAAGGCGGCGTCATACTTTTCTTCCGTCTGGCCGCCTTCCTCCTTCTGCGCATCCGCGCCGGAAGCGTTTTCCGACTCCACCCCGCCGCTCTGATCCGCTTCGACATGGTCCGTGCGGTCCGTAGCGGCTCCTTTGTCCTGGCGGCGCGCCACCTTCAGATAGCCCTCCTCCACCAGCACGCGGAAGCTGGAGAAAAAGCGTTCCTTCTTCATCATACAGACCAGAGAAATTTTCTGATAAACAGCCGGCGGGTAAAAAATGCTCAGAAACCGCCTGACGATCAGTTCATACACCCTGGCCGACGCAGGGGCCAGGGAACGGAGCGCTCCAAAGCCCTGTCCGGTGGGAATGATCGCGTAATGGTCCGTGATCAGCTTATCGTTCACATATCTGGTTTTCGCGATTCCCTTAAAGGTGCCGGATTCCAGCACCTGAGACGCGAATGCGGCCAGCGGCTGATAGCTTTTGAGCCCACCGATATTCCTTGCGATCTCCTTCGCAACCGCGGAGGAAAGCACGCGGGCGTCCGTACGGGGATAGGTTGTCAGCTTCTTCTCATAGAGCTCCTGGGCGATCCGCAGCGTCTCATCCGGGCTGAGCTTGAACAGCCGGGAGCAGTCGTTCTGAAGTTCCGCTAGGTTGTATAAAAGAGGCGGATACTTCTGCTCCTTCTTCCGCTCGATCTTTTCAATTACAGGCGCTTCTTCCTCTGTTTTCAGAAAATCGATCAGCGCTTCGGCGCTCTCTTTTTTTAGAAAGCCGTTTTCCTTGTAAAGAAGGGGCGACTGGTACCAGGCGGAGCCCTCCACGGCCCGCCACTCGCCCTCGAAGCCCTTCTGCCGCACGGATGCCTCCCGTGCTGCGGGCGTTCCCTGCGGCGCAGGAACTTCACCCGCACCACTCTCCCTGCTTCCGGAGGCCATTCCCTCCGGAAGCAGGGAAGCCGTCACCCGGTAAAAGGGCGTTTTTACGAACTGGCGGATCTCCCGCTCCCGGTTCACCACCATGCCAAGCACGCAGGTCATGACCCGGCCCACGGAAATGACGGCCCGGTCCAGTTTCAGGTAGTTTTTCACCGGCGTGCCGTATTTCAGCGTGAGGACGCGGGAGAAGTTGATTCCCATCAGGTAATCTTCCTTCGCCCGCAGATAGGCGGCGTCGCTTAAATGATCATAGGCAGAAAGGTCCTTCGCCTCCCGGATGCCGCGCAGGATCTCCTCCTCCGTCTGGGAGTCGATCCACACCCTGCGCCGGGTCTTGCCGTGCACGCCCGCCTGTTTTTCCACCAGCCGGTAGATATACTCTCCCTCCCGTCCGGAGTCCGTGCACACATAGATGGTGGTCACATCCTCCCGGTTCAGAAGGGAGCTGACGATATCAAACTGCTTCTGTACGCCGGGGATCACTTCGTATTTGTATTCCTCCGGCAGAAAGGGAAGGGTCTGAAGGCTCCAGTGCTTCAGCGCCGGATCATAGGCCTCCGGGTAGCTCATGGTCACCAGATGACCGACGCACCAGGTCACCACGGCCTCCTCTGATTCCATATATCCGTCCCGGTTTGTCATGCGGTATTTCAGCGCTTTGGCAAACTCCCGGGCCACGCTGGGCTTTTCTGCGATAAACAGATCCTTTCCTTTACTCTGACTCAATGCTTTTCTTCCTCTTTCAGTCTTCCTTTGCGGTGATGTAGCCCTGGGCCTTCAGAAGCTCCGCACACAGGATCGCTCCGCCTGCCGCGCCGCGCACCGTATTGTGGGACAGGCCGATGAACTTCCAGTCATATACCGTATCCTCGCGCAGTCTGCCGACGGAAACACCCATGCCGCTCTCATAGTTTACATCCAGCGCCACCTGCGGTCTGTTGTCCTCCTCCAGATACTGGATGAACTGCTTCGGCGCGCTGGGAAGATTCAGCTCCTGGGGAGCGCCGCGGAAGCTTACCAGCTTCTCAATCAGCTCTTCCTTCGTCGCCTTCTTTGCAAATTTTACGAACACGGCGGCGGTATGTCCGTTCAGGACGGGCACGCGCACGCACTGACAGGTGATGACGGGGGAGGCGGCAGGAACGATCACGCCGTCCTCAATCTTACCCCAGATGCGCAGGGGCTCCTTTTCACTCTTCTCCTCTTCTCCGCCGATATAGGGGATGATGTTGCCCACCATTTCCGGCCAGTCCTGGAAGGTCTTTCCCGCGCCGGAGATCGCCTGATAGGTGGTCGCAACCACTTCTGTGGGTTCAAACTCCTTCCAGGCGGTGAGAACGGGAGCATAGCTCTGAATGGAGCAGTTGGGCTTCACCGCAACGAAGCCTCTGGTGGTTCCCAGTCTCTTCCTCTGGAATTCAATCACCTGCATGTGCTCCGGGTTGATCTCCGGCACCACCATGGGAACGTCGGGCGTCCAGCGGTGAGCGCTGTTGTTGGAAACCACGGGAGTCTCCGTCTTCGCGTAGTCCTCTTCGATCTTTTTGATCTCTTCCTTCGTCATGTCAACTGCGCTGAAAACGAAGTCCACGTCCTTCGCTACCTTTTCCACCTCGTTCACGTTCATGACAACGATGTTTTTCACCGCTTCCGGCATGGGCGTATCCATTTTCCAGCGGCCGCCCACGGCCTCCTCATAGGTCTTTCCCGCAGATCTGGGGCTTGCCGCGATCACCGTCACCTCAAACCAGGGATGGTTCTCCAGCAGGGAAATAAAACGCTGGCCCACCATTCCGGTTCCACCCAGGATACCAACCTTCAGCTTCTTTTCCATGATTCAATCCTCCATTTTTCTATTCTGTAATTCTACCGTTTTCCTGCAGGTACTTTCTGTTGATGGCGATGACCTGTTCCATGGCCTGCCTGCCGGGCGCGCCCAGGGTCAGACGCTTCTCCACACAGGTTTTCATGGAGACGGCGTCGTAAACATCCTCTTCAAAAGCAGGGCTGAAGCTTTTGAATTCCTCCAGGGAAAGCTCTCCGATGCTTTTCCCGCGCTCGATGCAGTAGAGCACCAGCCGCCCGATCACGCCGTGCGCATCCCGGAAGGGGACGCCCTTTTCCACCAGATAATCCGCCGCGTCCGTGGCGTTGGTAAATCCGCCCGCAGCGCTTCTTTCCATCGTTTCCTTGCGGAAGCGCATGGTTTTTACCATGCCTGTAAACAGGATCAGGCAGCTCTTTACCGTATCGATGGCGTCGAAGGTGCCTTCCTTGTCCTCCTGCATATCCTTGTTATAGGCCAGCGGAATGCCCTTCATAGTGGTAAGAAGCCCCATCAGGGCGCCGTAGACCCGTCCGGTCTTTCCTCTCACCAGCTCCGCGATGTCCGGATTCTTTTTCTGCGGCATGATGCTGCTTCCCGTGGAGTAGGCGTCGTCGATCTCCACGAAGCCGTATTCATTGGAATTCCAGGTGATGATCTCCTCGGAAAAACGGCTCAGATGCATCATCACCGTGGAAAGAGCGGATAAAAGCTCGATGCAGTAATCCCGGTCGGATACGGAATCCATGCTGTTTAAGGTGGGGCCGTCAAAACCCAGAAGCTTCGCGGTATATTCCCGGTCCAGCGGATAGGTGGTTCCGGCCAGCGCGCCCGCTCCCAGCGGGCAGGTATTCATCCGGTGGTAAATGTCCTTCATCCGGAGGCGGTCCCTTTTGAACATCTCAAAATAGGCGCCCAGATGATGGGCCAGCGTTGTAGGCTGTGCCTTCTGCATATGGGTGAAGCCCGGCATGATGGTGTCCAGATTTTCCTCCATCAAAGAAAGGAGGGTTGTAAGAAGCTCCCTGATAGAGCCGTCGATCTCCAGAATCTCTTTTCTCACATAAAGCTTCATGTCCAGCGCCACCTGGTCGTTCCGGCTTCTTCCGGTGTGAAGCTTCTTTCCCGCGTCCCCGATCCGGTCGATCAGGTTCGCCTCCACAAAGCTATGGACATCCTCGTACTCGTCCGTAACGGCAAGCTTTCCCGCCGCCACATCCTCCCGGATCCCGGTAAGGCCGTCCACAATCGCATCTTTTTCCTGATCCGTCAGGATTCCCTGCTTTGCCAACATGGTCGCATGGGCGATGCTTCCCTCAATATCTTCCTCCAGAAAGCGCTGATCAAAATGGATGGAAGCGTTGAACTGATACGCAAGACGATCCGTCTCCTTTGTGAAACGTCCGCCCCAGAGTTGTGCCATATTTACCTCCGTTCCGCCGCACCAGGTCCGGCATGTTTTCTTTTGCAGTCCGCCGGAAGGCCATTCCTGTCAGTCCGACTTCCGGCTCAATTAAAAATGATAGTACCACAAAACCTCCGCTCTTGCAACGTTCGATCTGCGGCGCTTTCAACAAAAAGGAACAGAATTCCTCTTTTTTCATATGATATCCTATATCGAAGATATGCCGCCGAAGCGCAACGCTTCGAAATGGAGGAATGACATGGAAGACACTCAGCTTTCCCTGAAAAACGTATCCTTTTCCTACCACAGCCAGAGCGGCGAGGTACGTGCCCTTGACAGCATCAGCTTCCATGTGCGCGCCGGAGAATTCGTCGCCATCGTCGGCCCAAGCGGCTGTGGGAAATCAACGATCCTGTCCCTGATCGCAGGCCTCTTAAAGCCGGAATCCGGGGACATTACTTTTTATACAGAAGATCCCCATGACAAAAAGCCGGGAATCGGCTACATGCTGCAGCGCGACCATCTGTTTGAGTGGCGCAGCATATACCGGAACATCATCCTCGGCCTGGAAATCAATCACCAGCTCACGCCGGAGAAAAAAGAGATGGTTCTCGCCATGGCGGAGGATTACGGCCTCACACCCTTCCTGTCCAAAAAGCCCAGCGAGCTTTCCGGCGGGCTGAAGCAGCGCGCCGCCCTGGTGCGCACCATGGCAATGGAACCGGACATTCTGCTGCTGGATGAGCCCTTCAGCGCCCTGGATTACCAGACCCGGCTGAACGTCTCCGCGGACATCTGCCGGATCATCCGTTCCGCGCAGAAAACCGCCATTCTCATCACCCATGATCTATCCGAAGCCATCAGCCTTTCGGACCGGGTGATCGTTTTAAGCAGCCGTCCCGCCCGGGTCGTAAAGGAAATCCCCATCCGCCTGACGCTGCGGGACGACAGCCTGCTCGCCGCAAGAAATGCGCCGGAATTCAAAACCTATTTCAATCTGTTGTGGGAGGAACTGAATCATGGATAAGAAAAAAGAAGATATCCTCAAAGAAAATGAAACGGAAATCCGGCCGGGAAAAGTGCCGGGGACGCCCGGCAAAATGCCGCAGGCAGCAGCCATTGCCACGCCCCGTCAGACGGCCTTTCTCGCCGCCCACAGGAAAAACCGCCGTGTGGTCGCCTTCCTGCGCGTTTTTCTGCTGGTCCTGTTTCTTGCCGTCTGGGAGCTGTGCTCTGATTTCGATGTGATCGACGCCTTTTTCTTCTCCAGCCCCAGCCGGGTGGCGCTTGAATTTCTCTCCCTGCTGAAAGAAAAATCCCTTCTCACCCACATCGGGATCACGCTGTATGAAACGCTGCTAAGCTTCCTGCTGGTCTTTCTCATCAGCATGATATGCGCCACCATCCTGTGGTATTCCACCAGGCTTTCGGAAATTCTGGAGCCCTACCTGGTGGTGCTGAACAGCCTGCCCAAATCCGCCCTGGCGCCCCTTCTCATCGTGTGGCTGGGCACCGGGATGAACACCATCATCGTGGCGGGTATCTCCGTGGCGCTCTTCGGCGCCATCATCAGCCTGTACACGGGCTTCCGTCAGGTGGACGAGGAAAAAATCCGGCTGATCTACACACTGGGAGGAAGCCGCCGGGATTCTCTTTTCAAGGTCGTCCTGCCCGGCTCCATCCCCATCATCTTAAGCACCATGAAGGTCAACATCGGCCTGGCTCTGGTGGGCGTGATCATCGGGGAGTTCCTCGCCGCAAGACGGGGGCTGGGATATCTGATCATTTATGGAAGCCAGGTGTTCCAGCTGGATATGGTGATCACCTCCATCCTCATTCTCTGCGTGATCGCCATGGGACTGTACCAGGTGATTCAAGGGGTGGAAAAGTTTTATAAGAAACGGCTGTGAAAAATTTTCGGCAGGCCGAATCGGCCTGCCGAGGAGACTTTTTATGACAGAACTTCCTCAATCACATCCCGTCTGGCAATGTAGCGATACAGATGTCCGGACAGCCAGTCCGCTTCGTTTCTCTCCTGCTTTAAAAATTCTGCCGCCTTCTCCTTCAGGAATCCGATATCCGTCTTTTCTCCAACAGGAACAAGGGCTGCGCCGTGGATGCCCGCAGGAATGATGTACAGGTCTCTCTTTTCCTTTCCGGCAAGCGAACGGAGAACACCCGGATACAGGATGCAGGCGGCTCCATAGCAGCGTATGCGGTTGGTCAGAAAAAGCATACCTTCCGGGAGGTGTTCATTTGCCTGAAGCCTGATCGTTACCACAGGCTGTTTCCCGGCATTTTCAAGCGCCAGCTCATACAGCGCACGTCCGTCCATCCCCCACAATTCCGCCAGCGTCCCTGTTATCAGCATGGAGGCATAAAATTTCCCCTCTTTAAAAACAGCCACATAGAACACCACAGCCAAATCCAGAAAACGCTCATGCACCAGGTCCTTCAGGCGCTGTCTGTTCGTTTCGTAATGCACCAGCCCCAGGCAGATATTTTTCCTGATCTCTTCAAAGGGGCGGACGCGCCAGAGCAGATCGGCTTCCGTATGCTCCGCATCCGCCAGTTCTTTCTTTACCCTGACCATTACTTCGTCCAGATTTCTGTTGTGTTCCAGAAAATACTGATAATATTCCCGGATATTCAGGATCGGCATCATGTCAGCCTGTGATCCTCTCAGACAGATCCCTTCATAACAGTATCCGCCGTTTTTGTAAAATTCAGAGTACCCGAGCATTGCATCCCGTCCCACAAATTTCTGCAAGCTGTTTTTCAGCTGTTCTCTGAAGCTTTCATAGTCCGTCATCTTTCCATGCCCCTTCAGCCAGCCTCCTCAAAATTCAGTTCGTCCGTTTTTTGATAATATCCTTCCAGATAATGGTAATCATAGTAATCCTCCGTCTCCATCTGTTCCAGCGTCACCTGCATTCCGTCCGCAAAGAACTCCACTCTTATTACAGCCAGTCCTGAATCGTCCATGGAGCGGTATACGTTGCCGTCCACATTGTACAAAATTCCCGTAAATTCAGCCAGATACCTGTCTCCATAGGAAAGCGCCGCCAGGCTGATATAATCGCTTCCGCTGTCTGAATAAACGCCTACTTCCGCATTCAGGGTAGCGTCCACCCCATTGTCGGCAAAATATGACCCATAGATGGATACTTCTTCCGTTTCTGTCTCCTCCATCATCACTGGAGTCTCTTCCATTTCCACAGCATCCTCTTCCGTCCCAGCATTTTCTGCTTCTTCCATCCTCTCTCCTGCCGTTGGATATTCTTCCATAACGGTTTCCGAGCCGCTGTTGTCATCTGCGGCACTGTCCGTTTCCAGCTCTGCCAGAGAATCCGTTAGCATATTGTTGGTATGGGAATCGATCAGTTCCGTGGCGCTTAAATCAATGAGCGCCGAATCACCAGCCACCTTATAGAGTTCACTCCGATCCCCTGAATAATCTGCTGATGCTCCATAAAGCACCGCCGTACCGGAAACCTTGTCCAGTTTATTCTGCACAAGCTCCTGCAGTACCGGAAGCCTCGCTTCCCCCGTCGAGTCCGCGCCAGCCTGACTGATTACATACCAGTTCATATAATAGAAATTCAGCCAGTATGCAATATCCGTCGCCTCCAGATCATCGTAACCATTTCCTCCCATATCGGCCGCCTGAAAGACTTTCCTTCCACAGATCCGGAACAGAATCGTTGTTCCGTCATTCAGGGTTTCCCCCTCCGGATAGGCGTGGAAACCCACGCATGGGACGCCGTCCAGCTCCGTGCCCGTCCATTCCATGGTCATACCATCGGTTTTGAAATAAGTTTCCAGGATTTCCTGCACTGTGGCATCCGTATATTCTCCCAGATACCCGTTCTGCACCAGAGAAATATAATCCTTCTCTCCTGCAAACAGAAGGAAACCTGCCAGAACCACAACCACAATGCCCGCTGCCGCCAGAATCCATTTCCAGACGCCAGCCTTTTTCCGCTTCATGGGCCGCTTTCCGGAGAATGGGGTTTCCTGTTTTACGGTCTGTTTTAAGGTCTGTGTTTCTTCTGCTTCTACTTTTGCTCCGCAGTTCTGGCAGAATACCGCTCCTTCTTCCAGCTGTGCGCCGCAATGTTCACAATACATAAGCCGTTGTCTCCCCTTTCCTGTCACTCATAAAAGGTTGCCCATACTACTGCCGTGCTGATCGGATCTGAAGTTGTATCTCCACTTTCCGGGAACACAATGCTCTGCAGGCTGGCACCATAAGAGGATCCCATATCTTCATACCGGAAGGTGATTCGGATATCCTGGGCATACATCGGGCAATAGCCATCTACCGTAACCAGCTTAGAATCTCCATCCAGCCTTTCCTGTGACCAGTCTGCGCCTGTTATATTCCTGTCAACGATTTCCCCGATTGTCTCCGGCCCATAGTCATCAAAGGAAATGCTCTGCACCCGGGAATAGATTCCGCCTCCGGTTCTTCCAATAACAAACAGGGCAAACAGAATAACGATCACACCAATACACAGGTTCCTTTTCTTCTTATTCAGACTATCCGCTGTCTCCGGCTCTTTGTTGCCGAGCAGAAAGCTTCTGATTCCCCGGACGATTCCACAGATTCCGCCCACCAGACATACGATTCCGATCAGAGTTCCGGAAATGCCGCCTTCCGAAAACAGCCTGAATGCCAGCCAGATGCCCACAATTGAAATCAGGACATCAAGGAGATTGCCGAATTTCACCGCAACCATGGTGAAGATGGGGTGATTCCATACCTTTGAAAATTTTCCGTTCCCGGCTTTTTCCTGCGTCTGGCCTGCATTGGGCCATCCCGCATTCATCTGCTCTTCATTAGTCTGGGCTGAGCTTCTATTTTCCGTATCTGCCTGAGCTGAGTCTGTTGCGCCCTTATCCGGCTGATCCGCAGACATCGCACCTGTATCCGCACGGCCCGTTTCCTGCTGCTTTGTTTCCTGCTGTTTTTCTCCGGCAGCATCAGGCTTCTGCGCCAGCTTTTCGCCATATGCCTCCTCCAGCTTCTGCCGCAGCTCGCCGCCCGCCTGTCTGGATGCCTGCATGATCTTTCCCACAGCTACAGTGACATCTTCCTTTGTTACTTTCCCGCCGGAAGACTGCTGGACTTTCGTTCCGCATTTTGAACAGAATTTCGCGCCTTCTGATAACTCCGCCCCACAGTTTCTGCAATACATTTCTCTTCTCCTCTCTATATACCTTTTCTTCAGAATTCGTACCAGCGCTGTATATAGACATTGTAGCATTGTATGTGGACAGGATTTGTCACTGTGGTTTTTCTTTTATAAAATTTGTCCAGTAATAAAGAGTCTATCGGGAAGTAGACAGCCACTTAATCATCCCATACCAGTGCGGATGTTAAATAAGCGCTTCAGGAGATAAATGAAAAATACTGTCGAGCCAGACAAAACTTGAAAGTCAGCATAAAATATGCTATCATTAATTCAGCATTTGCGAAGTAATGTTTAAGAGGTGACTATACAATGATTTTAATGGGCCTTTCACTTGACGGGATCTATGGATTCCATAATTTTACCATAAATTTCAGTTATCCCAAAAAAATTGTCAATTCCATCATTGACGCTGAACACCTGAAAGGAAGAGAACGTTTCCGCTACAAGAAAGCTGTCATCCTTATGGGAGCAAACGCTACCGGAAAAACCAGCCTTGGAAGAGCCCTGCTGCGTATCTTTGAATATATTGCAACCGGAACCCCCTCTCCCCTCTGTGAAATGGTTTCTTCCCAAAAGGGAAATTTCTGTATTGATTTCGTAAATGGGGATTATCGTCTGCAGAGACTGTCCGGGGAAATCGATCCTGCCTGTAATGATGTGGTTATACAATATCACACAGCCGAAATTGGCATTATGGATTCGTACGAGAAATGCATCGAAAAACTGGAGGACCACACAAAAGAAGCTATCCGATCTGTGACAGCTCTGAAAAGGCTGATCGGCAGTTTCCAATACCGGTTTGCCTATCCGGAAATAGAAAAATCCCTGAAATTAAGCAGAACCAGCAAAAGCATCCTTCTCAAAACTCTCCGGGCTGTGATCGGGACACTTGATCCGACACTTCAGGATGTCACTCTTGCCAAAGACCTGAAGGACACTTTTATCATTCGGCGTGGAAGTACCGAAATCATTATCCAGGAGGGAAAACTGTTAAACCGCGAAGTCCTTTCCAGCGGTACCGCGGAAGGCATTGATGTATCCCTGTTCCTTGCTGCCATGATTGCCAGAGAAAGCAGTTTCTACTATTGTGACGAACACTTTTCATACATTCAAAGTGATATAGAGAAAAGAATATTTGGTATTATGCTGGACTGCATCGGAGATGATGAACAGCTGATCTTTACTACGCATAACACTGATATGCTCGATCTTAATCTGCCAAAGCATAGCTTCGTTTTTTTAAGGAGACAGCTGGAAGAGGGAGAATATAAAGTATCTGCCATTTCCGCATCGGAAGTTTTGAAAAGAAATACCGATTCCATACGCAATGCCGTTGAAAATGACGTCTTTGGCTCTCTGCCGCAGGATTATCTTCTTGATGAACTGGAAATGGGGTGGCTTGATGAACAGTAAATGTATTTACTATGTTGAAGGGTTCTGCGAACAGCAATTAATAGCCGCATTGAAAGAGGCGCCTGCAAGGATAATACCCGGAAAGATCAGGGTATTCAATGTAGTACAGAATCTAATCCCAAAATCACAGATCATTTCCATTCAGCCAGGTACCATTATTGCACTCGTGTTTGATACGGATGTCCACCAAACAGCGAATTTAAAGAAAAATATCGAGTTACTGAACCGATACTGTGGAAAAATCCGGATCATATATCTGCCACAGGTAATGAATCTGGAAGATGAACTTAGGCGTTGCACAGATATAAAATCGGTTTCCGAACTCACCCACAGCAATGGGATTAGAAATTTTAAAACAGATTTTTGCAGACTTAAAGTAAAAGACTGCAGAACGATGCTGGACCGTCATAAATTAGACTATAAAAGGTTATGGGCTACCAAAATACCAGAAGAATATAATTTTGTAAAGAGTAACAGCTGTCAAGTAAAGACATAATGAATATTACACTATCTGTATTATAATTTCTGGTGAAAAAACCGCCTGGCCCGCCTATAAAACTTTATTTCATGGAATAAGACGAGGCTTGGAAGAAAGCTTTGGTACGCCTACGCGGAAAGTATCACCTTCTTCATCCGTCTCATTAACGTCCAATACGGCCTGATTAGCTTCCAGCCGTGCCTGGGCGGAAAGGTAAAAGGTAACATCTGTAGCGTCCCAGCCATAGGCGTTCATAACAAGCCGCTGAAGCTCTTCATAGCCACGCCGGATCGCCACATCACAGGTGCGGCCATTGGTATTTACAAACCAGAAGTCCTCCGTTTCCGTCACAGGCCAGTTCAGCTTAAAATTCCTGATAATCCTGACACGGACCAAAACTTCACCGAAGATTTCAATCCCTGTCTCACAGACCTCACCATCTCCCATAGTGGCGTGGATATCTCCCATAGCCAGTAAAGCGCCGGGTACATGGACAGGGAAATAGACTGTAGCACCTTTCCGGATAAGGCGGCTGTCCATATTTCCTCCGCCGTTGAAAGAATAACCTGAAGGTACAGGTTCGCCGTCTGGGGCGGTTCCGATAACGCCAATCATGGGATCAATGGGCCATACCACGTCATTAAAGTGGGCATAACCATCTTTAAGTGGAATGATCTTAGTCCGCGCTTCGCAGGTAGGCCACAGCGCGCCATACCCCTCCAGAGCCATCATGACGCCCTTGTCTGCGACCTGAATATCCAATATGTCTACTGCCAGCACATCGCCCCGCTCTGCACCGTCTATACAGAGCGGGCCTGTGGCAGGATTCGTATGGGTGAAATCCAGATTGTCTTCATGATCCGCTTCGGTTTTGATCCGGTTACCAAAGCAATCCAGTGTGATAAATCTCACAATATCCCCGTCTGCGGCATGAGCAGCCGGGGGATTATTTTTGTCAAAGCTGTAAACAAAGCTCTCTAGCGTAAGCATTGAAATTTCTCCTGAAAATGAAGCCTCAGACCAGGTACAAAAATATTGCTGCCTGGAGGGAAAGAAAGCCGGGTGAGTATTCCGTGGCTTCAGAGCCACTCAATCCGTTACAGAGAGCCATCCATT
>ERZ894229.562-NODE-562-length-28914-cov-9.03867_pt1 | contig 28914 bp, 17 predicted proteins | sample MGYA00380295_ERZ894229 | MGnify/ENA primary metagenome ERZ894229 (study PRJEB32331, sample SAMN06328479) | human gut metagenome | biome: human gut microbiome; feature: stool | host: Homo sapiens | collected 2014-09-17 ... | reverse complement strand
CCTATGTACTGGGCAATCAGATGCGGGGGCGGGCGATCCGCACCTTTGAAAAGAATCCGGATAAAGTGAGCAATATCTGGCATCTGGTCTGCCTGCCAGGGGTGGAAGAAAGAAAAGAAAAACAGCTGGCCGGTGTTCCTGATCCGGAACTTTCGGAGGATTTTCATACCCTGGAACGCAGAATGGACGGGATTCTTGGGCTTTCCTATGACGGAAGCACCATTGAAAACGGGACGGAGAGGCTTACCATCATAAAACCGCCCTATACGAAAAAGCATATCGCTGAAATCAACGGTGAAATGGCGGCCCGCAGCGCGGACCGGGAAACGGTTGCGAGGCAGTGGACGGAGGCGGTGAGCGTTTATGAGAAGATGGATACGGCGGATCAGTGCGCTGCCGGGAAGGAGGCGCTGAAGCCGGGGATGACATTCATCAATGCGCTGGCGGTGCAGCTTCTGCTGATCGCCATGGAAGTGCTGAACGTTCTTGGCAACCTTTCCCCTGGCAGCTTTTCCGACAGGGCCTGGCTGTTCTGGTTTCTGACCGCTGCCGCCGCGCTGGGAACCGTGTTCTTCGGCGGGCGGATTCTGAGGTTTCTCACGCCCCAGCGGTATTTTGGTGCGATCGGAAAGCGGATGCTTTCCGTCCTTCGGGAGGCCGGGGAAATCACGTCGGAATGCCTGGTGAAAACGGAAGAAGAGGACGGGTACCTGTTCGCGGCCTGGCTGAAGGGAGGGACGGACCGGGAAAAGACGGTATTCGCGGACGCGCTTTCCCAGATGCTTTCGCCTGTGGACAATCAAAGATATCTGCTCTGCCAGGGACGGGGCAGATTCCCGCGGCATTTCTATTGTGTGCCGCAGCTTTTTTCCGGCTCGAAGGAGAAGGCGGAGGCCTTCCGGAGGGGAATGGAACCCTGTATTGGAAAATACCGCCTCGTCTATACCCGGAACCCGGAGGGCAGAAAAATTCTGCTGAAAGGACGGGCAAGGGCATTTGCCAACAGGAATGACCGCAGGCTCTGCCGCAGAAAAAAGGTAAAAAGCGCTCTGGAATAGAAAAAGGCAAAAACCCAATATATTGACAAGAAGAAACGGATACTATACTATATATGGTGCGTGATAGAAAAGAAAGATGGAGGTTTGCATATGAATGTAAGGAAGAGAAGCGGGAAGGTGGTTCCCTTTGATCCCGGTTTTATATCCAGGGCGATTTCCCTTGCGGCCGCCGCGGCGGGAGAGCATGACGAGGAGGCGGCGGCCCGGATTACGGAGGCTGTGACGGAGAAGCTGCGCGCAAGAAAAGAAGAGATCTGGGACATCGAAACCATTCAGGATACGGTGGAGGAGACGCTTTTTGAGCATAAAGCTTATCAGACGGCAAAGGCGTATATCCGCTACCGGCTGGAAAAAGAGAAGGAACGTGCCGGAGGCACGGAGAAGGAAGGGCTTCTGTCCCGGGAATTTTTAAGCCCCTATAAACATGCGCCCAATCCCATGGAGCAGCTGGGCGCTTTCGTCTATACCCGGACCTATTCCCGGTTTCTGCCCCGGCTTGACCGCAGGGAGTTCTGGTGGGAGACGGTACGCCGCGCGGTGGAATATAACTGTTCTCTGGCGCCCACGTCCAGAGAGGAGGCGGAAAAGCTGTATGACAATATTTACCACATGCGTCAGTTCCTTTCCGGCCGTACCCTGTGGGTGGGAGGCACGCCGGTGGCCGACCAGTATCCCATGGCCAACTACAACTGTGCCTTTACGGTGATCGACAGCTTTGCAGCCTACCACGATCTGTTTTATCTGCTGATGGTGGGAAGCGGCGTGGGCGTGCGCGTCCTGCAGTCGGATGCCCGGAAGCTGCCTCCGGTGCGTACGGATCTTAAGATCCTGCACAAGTCCTATGATCCGAAGCCTGCGGGAGAGCGGCTGGAATACACGGATCTGACCTTCAGCCGGGATGTGGCGACGCTGACCATCGGAGACTCCAAGGAGGGCTGGGCCCAGGCGCTGACCCATTATTTCGACATCCTGACCAACCGGGAGTACCGGGGAATTGAGGGACTCGTGGTGGTTTACGATTCCATCCGTCCCAAGGGAGAGCGGCTGAAGACCTTTGGAGGAACCGCAAGCGGTTATGGCTCCATGATGACCATGATCGATAAGATCCATAAGGTGGTCGCTGCGGCAGGCAACCGGGAGTGCGCGCAGTGGGTGGCCTTAAGGCCCATCGATCTTCTGGATATCGCCAACATCATCGGAGAAAACGTGGTTTCCGGCGGCGTGCGCCGTACCTCGGAGATCGGCCTGATCGATGCGGAGGACGAGACCTGCATCCAGGCCAAGAGCCATCTGTACCGTCAGGTGAACGGCCGCTGGGAGATCGATAAGAATATCGCCCACCGTCAGATGAGCAACAATTCCATCTATTACCGGCAAAAACCGACCAGAGAAAAGCTGCACTGGCATCTGCAGCAGATGCGTTATTCCGGAGAGCCAGGATGGATCAACGAGGAAGCGGGAGCGAAGCGCAGACCCAATTTCAACGGCTGCAATCCCTGCGGAGAGATCCTTTTGGACAGCCACGGTCTGTGCAACCTGACCACGCTGAATGTGATGGGCTTCGTGAAGGACGGTGAACTGGATAAGAAGGGACTTCTGGAGGCGCAGCGGCTTTCCGCCCGTGCGGGCTACCGCATGACCTGCCGGGAACTGGAAATGTACAGCTGGAACAGCGTGCAGCAGCGCGACCGCCTGCTGGGCTGCTCCCTCACGGGCTGGCAGGATATGGTGAACGCCACCGGCATGGAACGGGACGAGCAGATCGCGTTGCTTTCGGAGCTGCGGGAGACCGCACACCGCGCTGCCAGGGAAATCGCGGCCAGAATGGGAGGAAAGGAGCCGCTTCTGGTGACCACCATCAAGCCGGAGGGAACGCTTTCCCTGCTTCCTACGGTGTCAAGCGGCGTGCATTATTCCCATTCTCCCTACTATATTCGCAGAATCCGCATCACCGCCACGGACCCGCTCTGCAGGGTGTGCGAGGATCTGGGCTATCCGGTGCTTCCCGAAGTGGGACAGGATCCGCTGGATCCGGTGACCAAAGTGGTGGAATTCCCGGTGAAGGCTCCGGCCGGCCGGGTCAAGGCGGATGTGTCCGCTGTGGAACAGCTGGAAAATTACAAAATGTTCATGCAGCATTATGTGGATCATAACTGTTCCATTACCGTGCACGTGAGAGATCATGAGTGGGATGAGGTGGAACAGTGGGTCTGGGACAACTGGGATGACGTGGTGGCCCTTTCCTTCTTAAGCTATGACGACAGTTTCTATGAACTGATGCCCTATGAGGCCATTGACGAAGCGGAATATGAACGCCGCCGTGCGGCCATGAAGCCCTTCAATCCCTCTCTGCTTTCCCGCTATGAGCATGGGGAGACCGAGCTTGAGATCGGAGATTCCGAATGCGCGAACGGCGTCTGCCCGGTACGCTGAGAAATAGGAGGGTACGACAGGAAAAGGCCGTTTGAACGGCGGAAAGGACGAAATATGGAACAGACAATTACCAAAGAAAAGCTGGAGCAGTTTCAGAGAGAGTTCCATGAAGAAAAGAGAAATGAGGCAGCAATGCACGCGGTTACGGCAAACGGCCTGTATGCCTCCTCTCAGGACAACGAAGCGGCAAGGAGAATGCGTCATGTGTTCTCCGTAAGCCTGAAGCAGGGAGAGGTCACAAACCAGCAGCAGAGCGGCCGCTGCTGGATGTTTGCGGCGCTGAACGTATTCCGCTTTGAAGTGATCAAAAAGCTGAATCTGGAAACCTTTGAACTGTCACAGAACTATACGCTTTTTTACGATAAGCTGGAAAAGGCCAATTATTTCCTGGAGAGCATCCTGGAGACTCTGGATGAGCCCACCAACGGAAGACTGATTTCCTTCCTGTTAAGTGCTCCGATGAATGACGGCGGACAGTGGGATATGCTCTGCAACCTGATTGAGAAATACGGACTGGTACCGAAGACGGCAATGCCGGAAACGAAGGCGTCCTCCGCAACGCGGGAGATGGATTCCTGCCTGACCCTTAAGCTCAGGGAGGATGCCTGCCGCCTGCGCACGGCGCATCAGGAGGGCGTTTCAACGGAAGAACTTCGCTCCAGAAAGGATGCCATGCTGGAGGAAATCTACCGGATTCTGTGTATCTGCCTGGGCGAGCCTCCGAAGACCTTTGATTTTGAAGTGGAGGACAAGGACGGTAAGTTCCTCCGCGACTGCGGCCTTACCCCTCAGGAATTCTCTCAGAAATATGTGGGCTTCCCGCTGCAGGATTATATCAGCCTGATCAATGCGCCCACTGCGGACAAGCCCTACCATAAGAGCTACAGCGTGAAATTCCTCGGAAACGTGAAGGAAGGGCGTCCGGTCCGTTATCTGAATCTGGATGCGGAGGAACTGAAAAAGGCGGCTATCGCCCAGCTGAAGGACGGTTCTTCGGTGTGGTTCGGCTGTGATGTGGGACAGGAATCCACAAGAGAGGGCGGCATCATGGATACGGGCGTACACCAGCTGGAAACTCTGCTCGGCGTAAAATTCGGCATGAACAAGGCGGAACGCCTGGACTACGGCGAGAGCCTGATGACCCATGCCATGGTATTCCAGGGCGTCAATCTGGACGAGAACGGAAAGCCGAACCGCTGGCGCGTGGAAAACAGCTGGGGAGATAAGGCGGGCGAAAAAGGATATTACGTGATGAGCGACGCCTGGTTTGACGAATATATGTATCAGGTTGTGGTGAATAAGAAATATCTTCCCGCAGAATTCGTAAAGGAGTATGAGTCGGAGCCCATTATGCTGGAGCCCTGGGATCCCATGGGATCTCTTGCAAGGATGATCTGACACCCTGTGTCAGTGAGAATTCCAGAGGCGTTTCAATGAGAAAAAGGGAGGAAAATCAGCAAATGAAACAGCTTGTGATGGAAACAACCATCCTGAAGGGCAGTGAAGTGGCAAAGCAGCGCTATGAAACGGGACTGATTCCGGATGTGAAAAATTTTGAGATGGAAGTGGTGAACCTCTACCCGCAGAAAACCTACCAGACCATAGAGGGCTTCGGCGCGGCCCTGACCGAATCGGCCGGTTACGCCTTAAGCCGCATGAGCGAAGAAAACTTCGAGCGGGTGGTACAGGCCTGCTATGGAGAGGGAGGCCTCGGCTATACACTGGGAAGAGTGCATATGGACAGCTGCGATTTTTCTCTGGAAAATTACTGTGCAGTTACCAGTCCGGATGATCCTGCATTCGGGGATTTCAGCCTGAAACGGGATGCGCAGTATGTTCAGCCGCTGGTGAAAAGGGTATTTGCCGCAGCGGGGAAGCCTGTCGGCCTGCTGCTGTCTCCCTGGTCCCCTCCGGCATTCATGAAGGAGACGGGCGTGCGCAATGGCGGCGGACATTTAAAGCCGGATTGCTATCAGGCGTATGCTTCCTACATCGTCCGTTATCTGACCGAATATGAAAAGGCGGGAATTCCGATCCGCTTCATGACGGTACAGAATGAACCGCTGGCCGTCCAGACCTGGGATTCCTGTGAATATACGCCTCAGGAGGAGAAAACCTTCCTGAAAGATTTCCTGTATCCGGCGCTTCAGGAAAATGGTCTGGGTCATATCGGCATCTACATCTGGGATCATAATAAGGAACGGGTTTATGAACGTACCCGTGATATCGTGGATGAGACGACGAAGAACATGATTGAGGGCGTCGCCTATCACTGGTATTCCGGCGACCATTTCGAGACCCTTTCCATGGTGCGGGAGGACTATCCGGATCTGAAGCTGATGCACAGCGAAGGCTGCGTGGAACTTGCCCGTTTCGGAGAGAATGCAGGAGACGACATGCGCCATGCGAAAATGTACGCCCATGACATCATCGGGGATCTGAACCACGGAATGAACAGCTGGATTGACTGGAATCTGGCCCTGGATGAGATCGGAGGCCCGAACCACGTGGGCAATTACTGCGGCGCTCCGGTGATCTGCCACACGGATACCGATACGGTGGAATTCAAACCCATGTTTGATGCCATTGGTCATTTCAGCCGTTATATCAGGCCCGGCGCGGTGCGGATTGGTCATTCCTGCTATTCCTCTGAAATTGAGATGACCGCGGCCCGCAATGTGGATGGAAGCTGTGTGGCTGTGTTACTGTATTCGGGCGGGCAGCGGAAACCGGTTCAGTTCCGGGTGGAGGGAAAGACGGCCCATCTGATGCTGCCTGGAAACAGCATTTCCACCGTGATACTGAAATAGAACGGCAAATTTAGAAATTTTTTGAAATATAGAGCCGGCATGCGGTTCGCTGCTTTTTGGCAGCGGCGCAGGGCCGGTTCTTTTTGAAAAAATGTACAAGCAGAGAACAGCTCTGTTGAGAAAAACAGTCAATAATTATGGAAAAAATCCGGCGGTCATGATAAAATATCGTAAAAAGGCAGAGAAAGCTGAAAAAAACCAGCATGTAAACCAAAATGTTATATAACGGCTTGTCAGCTCTGTCTCTTTTTGTCCGTTGGCAAAGGAAGGTGAGGGGCCTGTGCCCGGACGGCAGCAAGAGGGTTGAATTTCAGGGGAAAGGAAGGGAAAATTGCTTTTATGAGCCGATTGAAAATCAGCACACCAGATCAGGCACAGCTCACGGTAGAACGGCTGTATAAGGATCTGGAGCGTCATATTGTCGCCAGTCCGCCGGGACTTTGTCCGGTGGATCTTCAGCTTTCGTTTTTGAAGCTGTGTCACGCGCAGACCTGCGGAAAGTGCGTGCCCTGCCGGATCGGGCTCGGGCAGCTGCAAAACCTCCTGGAGCAGGTTCTGGACGGGACGGCGACGATGGATACGCTGGCTCTGATCGAAGAGACCGCGAACAACATCACGGATTCCGCCGACTGCGCCATCGGTTTTGAGGCCGCGCACATGGTGCTGGCCGGGCTGCAGGGCATCCGGGACGATTACATTTATCATATCGAGCATGGAAAATGCTCCTATTCCATCACACAGCCGGTGCCCTGCGTGGCGCTGTGTCCGGCCGGGGTGGATATCCCGGGCTATATCGCGCTGGTGGGAGAAGAACGTTATGCGGATGCGGTAAAGCTGATCCGCAAGGACAATCCGTTCCCCACGGCCTGCGCCCTGATCTGCGAGCATCCCTGCGAGGCGCGCTGCCGCAGAAACATGATCGACAGTTCCGTGAATATCAGGGGCTTAAAGCGCATGGCGGTGGACAACGCCAGGGCGAATACGGTGCCCGTTCCGGAAAAGGCGCCCTCCACGGGCAAGCGGATCGCCATTGCGGGCGGCGGGCCGGGCGGTCTTTCCGCGGCTTATTATCTGGAGCTGATGGGGCACCATGCGGTGGTGTTCGAGCAGAAGAGCCAGCTGGGCGGCATGCTTCGCTACGGCATTCCCAATTACCGCTTCCCCAGGGAGCGGCTGGATGAGGACATCGAGGCCATTCTCTCCACAGGCGTGGAGGTACATACGGGCGTGAATATCGGAAATGGGGAGAACGATATTTCCCTGAGCCGCCTGAGAGAGGATTTTGACGCGGTTTATATCGCCATCGGCGCGCACAATGATAAAAAGATCGGCATTGAGGGAGAGGACGCCGAGGGCGTGATCTCCGCGGTGGAGATGCTTCGGAATATCGGGGATAACAATCCGCCGGATTTCACCGGAAAGACCGTACTGGTGGTGGGCGGCGGAAACGTGGCCATGGACTGTACCCGTTCCGCCATCCGCCTGGGCGCGAAAAAGGTTGGAATCGCCTACCGAAGAAGGCAGTCGGATATGACGGCTCTGCCGGAGGAAGTGGAGGGAGCCATCGCGGAAGGTGCGGAGCTCTACAGTCTGAAGGCGCCCGTGCGCATCGAAGCGGATGAAAACGGGAAAGTGACCGCCCTCTGGGTACAGCCCCAGATCATCGGTCCCATCGACGCCTGGGGACGGGCGCGCCCGGTGAAGGCGCAGGTGCCCATGCAGCGCATTCCCTGCGACATCGTGGTGGTGGCTGTGGGCCAGGGCATCGAATCCCGCCATTTTGAGGACTCCGGCGTCCCGGTAAAACGGGGTGTCATCGAGGCGCTCGCCGAGAGCACGGTCAAGGATATCCCCGGCATCTTCGCGGGCGGCGACTGCGTGACCGGACCGGCAACCGTCATCCGCGCCATCGCCGCAGGAAAGGTGGCGGCGGCCAACATCGATGAATATCTGGGGTATCATCACGTCATTTCCTGTGACGTGGAGATTCCGCAGGTGAATTATGCCGACAAGCATCCCTGCGGCCGCGTGAACATGTCCGAGCGGGAAGCGGGAGAGTGCAAATGTGACTTCAGCGAGATCGAGCGGTGCATGACGAAGGAGGAAGCGGCGCAGGAGGCGGCGCGCTGCCTGCGGTGTGATCATTACGGATATGGAAATCTGAAAGGAGGCCGGGCGGCGATATGGTGACACTGACGATTGACAATAAGAAAATCAGCGTGCCGGAAGGCACCACGATCATGAAGGCCGCGGCCTCTGCGGGAATCATCATTCCCCATTTATGTTATCTGGAAGGAATCAACGAGATCAGCGCCTGCAAGGTCTGCGTGGTGGAGGTGCAGGGAAAGGTGAAGCTGGTCACCGCCTGCAACAATCCGGTGGAGGAGGGAATGGTGCTTTTCACCAATTCTCCCAAGGTGCGTTCCGTGCGAAGGACCAACGTGGAGTTGATTCTTTCCCAGCACAACAGCAACTGTGCCACCTGCGTGCGCAGCGGCAACTGCAACCTGCAGAAGCTTTCCAACGATCTGGGCATCCTGGATATTCCCTATAAAAAGGAAATCATGGAAATGCCCTGGAACCGGGAGTTCCCGCTGATCCGGGATTTTGGAAAATGTATCAAGTGCATGCGTTGCGTGCAGATCTGCGATAAGGTGCAGGCGCTTCACATCTGGGACGTACAGAATACCGGATCCCGGACCACAGTGGACGTGTCCCGCAACCGTACCATCGAGGAATCGGACTGCAGCGTCTGCGGCCAGTGCATAACCCATTGTCCTACGGGCGCGCTGAGAGAACGGGACGATACGGCTAAGGTGTTCCGCGCACTGGCGGATCCGGAGATCGTGACCGTGGTGCAGGTGGCTCCCGCCGTCCGCACAGCCTGGGCGGAATCCCTGAACCTGCCCGCTTACCAGGCGACAGAAGGCCGTATGGTAGCCGCTCTGAAGCGGATCGGCTTCGACTATGTATTCGACACCAACTTTTCTGCGGACCTGACCATCATGGAGGAAGGAAACGAGCTGCTTGCCAGACTTTCCGACCCGCAGGAGAAGCGCTGGCCCATGTTTACCTCCTGCTGTCCGGCATGGGTGAGCTTTATCAAGACCCAGTACCCACAGCTTGCGGATCATCTTTCCACGGCAAAATCGCCCCAGCAGATGTTCGGCGCGGTGACGAAGAGCTATTTTGCGGAAAAGATCGGCGTGGAGCCGGATAAAATCTGCAGCATTTCCATCATGCCCTGCGTGTCCAAAAAGCGGGAGGCGACCCTTTCCGACATGTACAGTGCGGGTGCGGAGAAGGGACTGCATACCCCGGATGTGGACATCGTGCTGACCACCAGAGAGCTCGCCAGGATGATCCGGGCAGAGCACATCGCTCCGGCCCTTCTGACGGAGGAGGCCTTTGACTCTCCGCTTGGAATGAGCAGCGGTGCCGGTGTGATCTTCGGCGTGACCGGCGGCGTGATGGAGGCGGCGCTCCGCACGGCCTATTACTGTGTGGAGGGCGTGAACCCGCCGCCGGATGCCTTCAGCGACGTGCGCGGCTTTGAAGGAAGAAAGGAAGCCGTCTTCCGTCTGGGAGACAGGACTTTGCGTACCTGCACGGTGAGCGGCCTGAAGAACGCCAGGGATCTGATGGAGGACATCCTGCGTGGGGAGGCGAAGTATGACTTCGTGGAAGTCATGGCCTGTCCCGGCGGATGCGTGGGCGGAGGAGGCCAGCCCATCACGGACGGCTTTGAGATGGCGGATGTGAGAGGTCCGAAGCTCTACCAGCTGGACGAAAAGCGGCCGCTCCGCTTCTCCCATGAGAACCCGGAGATCAATAAGCTTTATGCGGACTATCTGGGAAAACCGCTGGGAGAGAAATCCCATGCGCTGCTGCATACTCATAGTTAAAGGGCGCAGCCCTGATCCATATCATGCAAGATTACAGCTGTCAGTTACCTGCTGACAGCTGTTTTGATGTTTTGGAGACAAAAAGTTTAAGAAATGTATCAAAGCTGAATATTTGGGGCAGGCATTAAAAATTGCTGATTTTTGTTTCGGTAGTATATTGCTACAATAAATCTGGAAAGAAAAGTGATATCCCACATCCGCAGAGAGAACAAAAATGAGCAGATTTGAAATCAGGGAAAATTTTATCTGGACGGTAAATCCTTTCAGATCATTTCAGGCAGTATCCACTATTTTCGGGTATTGCCGGAATACTGGAAGGACAGACTGGAAAAGCTTGCGGCGCTTGGATGCAATACCATAGAAACCTATCTTCCGTGGAATCTGCATGAACCGGAAAGCGGGAAGTATGACTTCACGGGAGAACGCTTCCGCGGGATGACGGATGTGGTGAGCTTTGTGAAGCTTGCCCGGCAGGCGGGGCTGTATGTGATTCTTCGCCCTTCTCCCTATATCTGCGCGGAATGGGAATTCGGAGGACTTCCCGCATGGCTCCTGAAGGAGGAGGGGATCCGGCTGCGCACGAGCGATGCAAGCTATCTTTTTTATATCAGACGATATTATGAGAAGCTGCTTCCGCTCCTTGCTCCGCTTCAGATCGATCAGGGCGGACCGGTTCTTATGATGCAGGTGGAAAATGAATACGGCTCCTTTGGAAATGACAAAACCTATCTGACGGCTCTTCGGGATATGATGCGGGAGCTGGGAATTACCGTACCGCTGTTTTCTTCTGACGGACCAGAGCATGCCATGCTGGGGAATACGTCTGTTGGAGGAGTTTTTCCAGCCGTGAATTTTGGCTCGCGGGCGAAAGAAGCCTTTGAACGGTTAAGGCAATATAACGGAGGCGGGCCATGCATGTGTGCGGAGTTCTGGATCGGCTGGTTTGATCACTGGAAAAGTGAGAAGCATCATCTGAGCCGCAGGCTGGAGGAACAGACGGAAAATCTGGAGCTGATTCTGCAGGATGGGAATGTAAACATTTATATGTTTGAGGGCGGAACAAATTTTGGCTTCATGAACGGGGCAAATTATAGCAGCGGCCTGAAACCGGACGTAACATCCTATGACTATGATGCTCTGCTGACCGAAGACGGGCAGATTACCGAAAAGTACAGGCGTTTCCGCGAAGTGATCCTGAGGCACCTTACGCCGCAGAAGCGTGCGCTTCTGAAGGATCCGGAATCCTTTGGAGAGAGAAAGGCCGTTTCCTACGGAGAGATTTATCTGAAGGATAAGGTGGGGCTGTTGGAAGCGCTGGAGGATATTGCAGAGGCGAGGGAGACGATCACGCCGATGTCTATGGAGCGGCATGGGCAAAGCTTTGGGTATATCCTGTATTCCAGTATCCTTCATACGGAAAAAAGGCTGAGAAGGATTCAGCTTCTGAAAGCGGCAGACCGGGCTACGGTATATCTGAACGGCCGGAAACTGTTTACAGCGGAGGACTTGGAGCTTCAGGAAGAGCACATTATTGAGGAACAGGACTGCGAGGGGAGGCGTCTGGATATTCTGGTGGAGAATATGGGGAGGGTCAACTTCGGGCCATGGCTGAATGACCAGAGAAAAGGGATTGACGGCTCTGTTGTCATTAACGCCACCTTTTCTCAGCATAACTGGAGAACCTGGTGCCTTCCGCTGGATAACACGGAAAAACTGATCTTTGACAGGGGATATACGGAAGGGCTTCCGGCGTTTTACCGTTTTGTATTCCATGCAGAGCAGACGGGGGATACCTTCCTGGAGTTTACAGGATGGGGGAAGGGCGCGGCTGTTGTAAACGGATTCCTGCTGGGACGATTCTGGGATGCCGGCCCGCAGAGAAGGCTGTATGTGCCAGGCGCACTGCTGAAAAATGGAGAAAATGAGATCATTCTGTTTGAAACGGAAGGAAAGCATGCTGATTGGATTTGGCTGACTGATGAACCGGATCTGGGGAGGGAGGAAATGATTTGAAAAGAAGAAAAAATGCAGATTCTGTAGGAAAGAAAGGCAGACTGGCAAAAGGGCTTCAAAACCGGGATACAAGGGAAAATATCCAGTATTATCTGATGATGATCTTTCCTTTGATCATGATATTCCTGTTCAGCTATCTGCCCATGTTCGGGATCATCATCGCCTTTCAGGATTATGTGGCAGGCCGCCCCTTTTTTGGAGAGGGGGTCATCTGGGTGGGACTGAAGTGGTTCCGGGAATTTGTGGATTCCTATTATTTTGCAAGAATCCTCAGAAATACCCTGGTGCTGAATGCGCTGAACCTTGTTATGGGCTTTTGGGTGCCGATCATCTTCGCACTGGTAGTAAATGAAATCCGGATCAGAAAATTCAAGAAATTCACTCAGACGGTCAGCTACCTTCCGCATTTCCTTTCCTCCGTGGTGGTGGCAGGCATGGTGGTAAGCTTCATCGCCAATGACGGCATCATAACTCTGATGCTACGGGCGGTCGGCTTTGAAGCAAAATCCCTGAATGCGGATCCCGGTGCTTTCCCATGGATCTATACGCTTACTTCCATCTGGAAAAGCTTCGGCTGGTCGAGCATTATCTATCTGTCTACCATAACGGCTATTGATCCCGGACTGTATGAAGCGGCGGCCGTGGATGGAGCGGGAAGATTTCGAAAGATCTGGCATGTTACGCTTCCGGCCATGCTACCTCTGATCGTGATCCAGCTGATTCTATCCATTGGAAACATGCTTTCCGCCAATACGGATCTGATCCTGCTTTTATACAATTCTTCCACCTATAAGACAGCGGACGTGATCGGCACTTATGTATACCGGGAAACTCTGATGGGCGGAAAGTTCAGTTACGGCACAGCCAGCGGACTGTTGATGAGCATTCTGAGCTTTGCCCTGACCTATATCGCCAATGCCGTAAGCCGGAAAAAAACGGATTATTCCATGTGGTGATCATTCTGACAGGAGGGAACTGAAGAAATGAGAAAAAAGACAAAAAAGCTGTTTCGATGGACTCCGTTTGATACTGTCGTCATGATGCTTGCCACATTGGTGTGCGTGATCACCCTGTATCCGATGATCTATGTATTTTCCTGTTCCATCAGCGATCCTAAGAGCGTGCTTGCCGGAGAGGTCGTTCTATATCCGGTGGGATTTTCTCTGGACGCTTACAATATGGTGGTAAATAATCCGCAGTTCTGGCGCAGCATGCTAAATTCGGTCTTTTATGTAGTGGCAGAATGTATTCTGATGTTTCTGACTACAGTGCTTGTCGCTTATCCGCTTACCCGGCCGAATCTGAAATTCAGGACGGTACTGACCTATTATCTGCTGATTCCCATGTATTTCAGCGGCGGAATGATCCCGGCGTATTTGGTGATCTGCAATCTGGGCCTATATAATTCGCCCTGGTCTCTGGTGTTGCCCGGCTGCTACGGAATCTGGAACATCATTCTGTGCAGAACCTTTATGGCCTCTCTGCCGCAGGAGCTGATTGACTCGGCGCTGATCGACGGCAGCGACCAGTTCCGTGCATTTTTAAAAATTGTGATCCCACTTTCCAAACCGGTGATGGCAGTCATCATGATTTATACGATCGTTGGAACCTGGAACGCCTGGTTCGGAGCGTCCATCTACACAACGAATAGAGATATTCAGCCCGTGCAGCTTTACATGCGTCATGTGCTTGCCGCTACATCCACCAGCATGCAGTCTCAGATGCTGGAACAGCTTCCTGAGGAGCTGCGGCTTGCCTATCAGAAGAAAGCGCTTGCGGCAAATCAGATCAAATACGCGTTGATCGTATTGACCACGCTGCCGATCATCGCGGTGTATCCCATGTTTCAGAAGCATTTTACAAAGGGGATTATGCTGGGCTCCCTGAAGGGATAACAGAAATTCAGGAAACGAATCTGAATCCCGCTGGAAAGCGGATGAAGATAAAAGAAGGTGCGGCACGGCTGTATGCGTGCCGGGAGGACGGCATCGGTTTCAGCCGTTCTCAGAGAAAATGGAATGCCGCCTATGGCGGCGAAAGGAGGAAGGTATGAAAAAAAGGATACTGTCGTTTTTGCTGGCAGGAATGCTGACAGCAGGGATGCTTGCCGGCTGCGAGGGGGCGAAAACGTCGGAGAATCCTGCTGCGGATGAGCAGCAGTCCGCAGCAGAGGAAAGCGGGGCAGCAGGGGAGGATGGCGGAGAACAGGAACTGACTACGGTGCATATTCTCTGCAAAAATGACTATGACGATGTGATCAAAACGGAGAACTGGGAACAGTACCCCATTTCCCAAGAGCTGATCAGCGACCTTGAGGAAATCGGCATCCGTCTGGAGTTGGAATGTATCGACAATGAATCCTTTGAAAACGTGGTAAAAACACGAATGGCCTCCGGACAGGATATTCCTGATCTGATCTCCTACTGCTGGGCTACTGAAAGCGACGTTCAGACATGGGCGGCAAGCGGAATGCTGTATTCCGTGGACGAGCTGGTGGAGCAGTACGATGTGGATGGTTCCATCCGCGCTTTTTATGATGAAATGGCTCCCGGCGTCTGGGAATCCACGATGATAGAGGACGGAAATGTATACTGGTTCACCTATCTGATGGGAAACAGTGCGAGCATTGATGCGGAAAGCGGTGTGGAATATCTGAACGCTTCGCCTTTTACCTTCTCTATCCGTCAGGATTGGGTAGAAGCGGTAGGAGAAAAGGTGAAGGAGGTCTATACGCCGGAGGAACTGTTTACGCTTCTGAAAAAGATGTATGACGAAGACGCTAATGGCAATGGGGTGTCAGATGAGATCGCGGAGCTTTCCATTGATGGATTCAACTATTTCGCTCCGGCCTTCGGGCTGACTCTGGATCTGCTTGGAGGCTATTTCGCAGAGGAAAACGAGGTATTCTCCAACTTCTTCCATGAAAACTTTCCGGCCTATATCGACTTCATGCAGCGGCTGTATCAGGCAGGTGTCTGCGATACGATCACGCTGAATACCAGCCAGGCGCAACTGATCAGTGAAAACAGATATTCCATGGTAATCGGATATTCCGTATGGGATTATGAATCCTCGCTGCAGGATGTGGATGAGAACAGCACCTATTACACGCCGATCTATGTAGATCCGGACGGAGATCTTTCCAATGGATTCCCGATCATCGTGGATTCCCCGGATCCGAGGGGCTATAACCAGTATTTTGTACCGAAGGCATGTGAAAATCCGGAAGCGGTGATGAAGCTGATGGACTATGTTTATTCGGAGAGATACGCCATGCTGGATCAGTATGGCATAGAAGGGGAAAGCTATGAGTACGATGAAAACGGAAATATTGTATTACTTTCCGGAGAAGTAGAAGGAAATGAGAGTATACCCGGGACACTGGCAGACGCTTCCATCGGATTGTATGCACTTCCCAGAATGGTGGTATATCCTGCTGTGGTCGAACGTGTAAACGCAGGAGATCCTCCTTATATGCAGGCAAAACAGGAATGGAGATACAACTTCTTTACGGAGCTGTACCCGATCGCGGATCCGGTCTATGACTGGGGACTCTGGGCTACAGCAACAGATGAGGAAGCCGCAGTCATATCCGAAACGCAGAACCAGCTGGAAACCTATGCATCTGAGCTGCTGGCGGATCTGATCCTCGGGAACAAATCTCTGGACAATCTGGAGGAGTATCAGCAGGAGCTGAACGATCTGGGCTTACAGGAATATCTGCAGGTCAGGCAGGCGCACCGCGATCGCATATTGGGAAAAACGCAGTAACAGTTTGATACGAAGCAGGCATCTGTCTCTCTGATAGATGTGCCTGCTTCTCTGAAAAGCTGGGAAAACCAGTCTTGGTTTCCCGGCTTTTCAGATCGGAAGAAAACAGAGTAAGAGAGAAAAGAGGGAAAAGTATGGACAGACAGCGGAAGGGAAAGATGGAACGGCCCAATTTCCTTTTTATCTATATTGATGATATGGGATGGAAAGATCTCACCTGTACGGGAAGTACCTTTTATGAGACTCCCAATATTGACAGGCTCTGCAGGGAGGGAATGTCATTTGGAAACGCGTACGCCTCCTGTCCGGTATGCTCTCCTTCCCGGGCGAGCTTTCTGACAGGAAAGTATCCTGCCAGGCTTGGGCTGACGGATTGGATCGATATGAACGGGAACTGTCATCCGAGAAAGGGCAGGCTTATCGATGCGCCCTATATCCATCATCTTCCGGACGGAGAGTATACCATTGCCAATGCGCTGAAGGATAATGGATATGCTGCCTGGCATGTAGGAAAATGGCATCAGGGAGGCAGAAAATATTATCCGAAGAGGGTGGGATTTGATGTGAATATCGGAGGCTGCGGCTGGGGAGCGCCTTATGGGGGATATTTTGCGCCTTATGGGATTGAAACGCTGAAGGAGGGGCCTGAGGGAGAATATCTGATTGACAGACTGACGGAGGAAGCAATTTCTTTGATAAAGGAGCACTGCAGAACAGGAGATGGCAGGCCGTTTTTTCTGAATCTGTGGCATTATGCGGTACATACGCCGATTCAGGCGAAGCAGGAGGATGTTGTCAGGTTTGAGGAAAAGGCGCAAAGACTGGGGCTTAATCGTGAGAAGGCCACGAAGGAGGAGGGCTTTCATCATACTAAGGACAGGAAAGAGGAGAAGGTTCTGCACCGGATACTGCAGTCCGATCCGGCCTATGCGGCCATGATCTGGAATCTGGACTGGAATATCGGAAGACTTCTGGATACGCTGAAGGAATGCGGGCAGGAGGAGAATACCGTTGTGATTTTTACCTCTGATAATGGAGGCTATACCAATAATGAGGGAGCTCCTACCTGCAATCTGCCTGCGGCAGAGGGAAAAGGCTGGCTCTATGAAGGGGGACTCAGAGTTCCGCTTCTCGTCCGCTATCCGCGGCTGATCCGGGCAGGAGGATATTGCAATACGCCTGTGATCACACCGGATTTTTATCCCACCCTGCTGGAGCTTGCGGGAATTGAAAAAAAGCCCGGCATGGCGCCGGACGGGCGGAGCATGGTGCCGCTTCTGAAAGGGGAAAGCATACCGGAGCGGCCTCTATTCTGGCATTATCCCCATTATGGGGATCAGGGAGGACAGCCCTGTGCCGCCGTTCTGCTTGGAAAATACAAATATCTTTTTTTCTATGATGAGGAAAGGGAAGAACTGTATGATCTGCAGACAGATCTGGCGGAAAGCCGCAATCTGGCGCAAAGACTGCCGGAAACGGCAGAAAAAATGAGATTTCTCCTGCGGGGCTGGCAGCAGGAAATAGAGGCAAGATTCCCGGAGGTTAATCCGGATTAAGAGGCAACGGATGAACCGGGCGTTGCAAAAGGGATTGCCGTATTTTATAATGGAAAAGGCCGGATGGGTACGACAGAAAGCAGATGGGAGGAGGTACGCAGTGATGAAAAGGAAATTTGAAAGGTCCTTTTTTCATCGTTTTGTTATTTATTTTATCCTTCTGATCCTGTTTCCCATACTTTTTTCCTGGTGGCTGTATGAACGGGTCCTCAATCTGTATTATGCGGAAAGCACGCTCCGGACTCAGCAGATTTATCTGGATAATTCGGTTTCCGTACTGGATTCTTCTCTGGACGATATTTCCAATCTTCTGGTAGCGCTGAACGGGAATGCCGAGATCATAAATTATCTGGATTACAGTCCGTACAAATCGAACATGTTCTTTGGAACCTTTCGGGATATCGCCTCCTTCTGTGAGGAACTGTATCAGGTGACTCCCTATCTGACGAGCCTGAAGATTTACAGCGACAGCCCTCTCGTGATCTATGCGCCGCCCTTTGAACGGTTGGATAAGCTGTCATTTGACGAAGAGCTGCAGGAGAAACTTGACGGCATAGGACTGCAGGAGATCGTGTGGAGCGTGGAGGTTTCCGATACGGAAGGTTTCCCGGAGTTATACGGCTATCAGAAAATATACAGTTCAGGATATGTGAGATGTATCGGCTATATTGAAGTTCAGCTGTCGTCGGATTTTTTTAAGGAATATTTTGAACTGCTGTCCGAATTTTCAGATGATCCGCATGCGGTCTGGAGGCTTTACCAGAAGGATCAGCTGATCTGGTCTAATGCTGCGGATGAAATGCTTCTGGCTTTGGAAAGCCTTTCGGGACCGGGATATACCTTCAGTATGTTTCGGAACAGCTATGAAAACTGTGTGGAACTTCCAAGGCTGGATCTGCGCGTCGTCAGATCGGGTTCTTTGTCGGACCGGATCATCATGCCGGTCAACAATGTTCCAAGCGTTTTTATCTCGGTTATTATCATTTTGCTTTTGGGGCTTTTTATCGGCTTCTTTTTCAATGTGGCGCTGCTTTCCAGGCGGATACTGGACTTTTCCGATTTCATCAGGAATGCTGATCCGGACAGGCTTGTTCCCTTTCAGCCAAGGAAGGAGTCCTCCGGCAGGGCAGATGAGATCGATACACTGGTAAATGCATACAATGCGCTGATACAGGAAAACAGTTCTCTGATCTCGGCGGTGCGGAAAATGGAGCTGTTGAGTCAGGAAGCCAGATATCAGGCGCTTCAGTCCCAGATTCATCCCCATTTTATTTACGGCACTCTGGAGACTATTCGCATGACGGCTTTGATGAACAGAGACCATGCGGCAGCAGATATGATTTTTTCTCTTGCCGCTCTGATACGCTACTCTATTTCGATTTCCGCAAAGGCGGTAACGCTGAAGGAGGAATTTGAGATTGCAGAACATTATCTGAAGATTCAGAAGGTTCGTTTTGACGACAGGATAGATTATGAACTTCAGATGGAGGAGGATCTGAAGGAACTGACGCTCCCTTCGTTTCTGATTCAGCCGATTCTGGAAAATGCCTTTGTCTACGGAATTTCCCAGACGACGGAGCACTGCAGCCTGATGGTATCGGCATACCGGAAGGGAGAGGATATTGTGCTGACGGTTTCCAATACGGGCAGACAGATCACTGCAAAACGTCTGGATGAGGTCAACAGGCTGCTGGCAGGAGAAATGCCGCCGGAGGCGTTTCAGGGAAAGAATAACGGGACTGCACTGTATAATATCAGGGAGCGGCTTGCGATTTTTTTCAACGGGCGGGCGTCAATCCGTTTGGAAACAGAGGAATGCTGTACCATGACTAAAATTGTAATACAGGAAGAGGAAAACGACGGAAAGAAAAAACAGGAGGAGTAAGCGGGGAATGCTGCGGATACTGATTGTTGATGATGAAAGGGTGATCCTGAACGGGATCCGCATGATGATCGAGGAAGAGCTGGAGCTTTCGTTCCCGGCAGATATCGTGACAGCCTCAGGTGCATTTCAGGCGCTGGAGCTGTTTGAACAGTTCAGGCCTGACCTGATCCTTACGGATATCCGCATGCCCGGAATGGACGGCTTTGAAATGATCAGCCGTATGAGAGAAAAAAATCCGTCTGTAAACATTGCCATTCTTACCAGTCACGCAGACTTTGCCTACGCGCAGCAGGCGATCCGTTTTCAGGTAACAGACTTTTTATTAAAGCCGGTGGATCAGCAGGCGCTGAGAGTTGCCCTGGAGCAGGCGTACCGGAAGAAAAAGGAGGACGAGCGGGATCACTATGGAGCTGCGCTCCTGGAAATCCGTAATATGATGCTCTATGATCTGTCACCGCAGGAGCTTACCCTTGCGCCGGAGATGGCAGGGAAGCTTTTTTCAGAAGGCTATTTTACAGTGATTGTGCTGGCGCTTTTCCGGCTGGAGGACTCCTTCAGCGAATCCCTGCAGGCGATCCTTTCCCAATACTATGAGAAATGCTGGTGTTTTCCCCTGCGGGAACGAAATCAGCTGGTTGCTGTCTGCAACCATGTTCATTTTCATGTGGGACTGAAAAATCTGAAGCAAAAAATTACGGAAAAAACAGGGTGCATCTGTTTTTCGGCAGGCATCAGCATCAGTTCCGTTTCCTGGAAGGTTCTGCACAGCCTGTATATTAACGCGGTCCAGCGCGCTTTCTACGCACAGTGCTTTGGAGAGAATTCCCGGCTGGTGGAAGTATCTCTGTTCACCTATCAGGACTGCATCCGCATTTTCCTGGAAAATTCTGAGGAGGATGCGCGGAGGCTGTTTGAAAAATATCTGTCAGACATACGGGCATCCTTTGGCGATGATCCTACGCCGGAAATGATATACAGAAGCTTTTTCTCCAATATACTTCTCTATCTGGAAAACAACAGCATTCCCGTAACGGAGGAGGATGCAGGCGGCTGCGGCTGTCTGACAGGGGATGGAAAGGAGCTGGTTTCGGCGGTCATGAAGCAGCTGCGCCGCCTGAAGAAAAATCTGCAGATGAATCAGAAGCAGTCCGGGAATGATGCACTGATGAAAAAGCTGATCGGATATATACAGACGCATTACCGGGAGGATATTTCTCTGGATGAGCTGGCAGATTATGTAGGGTTTCATCCCAATTATATCTGTACGGTTTTTAAAAAGAATACAGGCTCCTCCTATCTGGAATTTCTTCATAGGGAAAGACTGCGGACGGCAAGGCAGATGCTTCGTGAAACAAATTTTACTATCGAGCAGATCGCGGAACAGGTGGGATACAGGAGTGCTTCCCAGCTTGCAAGGGTGTTCCGCAAATATGAAAAGATCTCGCCGTCGGAATTTCGGATGGATTGTGAAAACCGGACCGAAGGGTATGTCTCAGGGAAGGAGAAGACATCATGAAGAAAAATATTATCCTGGATACGGATATCGGTCCTGACTGTGACGACGCGGCGGCGTTGGCAATGCTGAATCTGTATGCGGATCAGGGACTTTGTCGGATTCTGGGTATCACACACTGCACCTCCAATCCATACGGGGCAGGAACCATAGACGCCATAAACCGTTACTACGGAAGAGAAGGTGTGGAGATCGGAACTTATTATGGAGAGGGATTTCTGTCAGACGAGAAGTGTATGACCTATAATCGCTATATTGCGGCACATTATCCCAACCGATATCGCGACGCTGTTCCGGAGGAGGCGGTGCGGCTGTATCGCCGCATTTTATCTGAGCAGGAAGAGAAAAGCGTTGATTTCATTGCGATCGGACCGCTGAACAATCTGTCTGCGCTGCTTAATTCTTCTCCGGATGAATACTCTCCCTTGAACGGGACTGAACTTGTCAGACAGAAAGGAAAGCGGATTACGCTGATGGCAGGCGCATTTCGGAGCTGCTCTGAAAAAATTTCAGACAGAGCTGAGAAACAGGCGGGGAAGAAACTGGAAGAAATATCGGAATTCAATGCGGGGTGCGATATAGCTGCGGCCCGGAATGTGGCTGAGAACTGGCCGACGCCGAAGGACTATATCGGTTTTGAAGCTGGTCTCGTGACAGTCGGAGAAAGCATGAAGACTGCCGTGCCGGAGGATCATCCTGTGCGTATGGCCTACCTGCTGTTTTCCGGACGCTGTGAAAGATTTGCCTGGGATTTGATGACGGTTGCTCATGCGATCGAGCCGGACAGTCCCTTTTGGGTGGAGTCAGAGCCGGGAAAGGCAGTTTTTGACAGACAGGGAAGAACCGTCTGGACGCCATGCCGGGACGGAAACGATCGCTATGTGGAGCCCGCAGAGGATGAGGAGAGGCTTGTGGAGTACCTGAATCGTATGCTGATCACTCCTCCGGCGGGAGGCTTTCCGAAAAAACGGTGAACAGATAAAAGAGGTGAGAAATACCCCTCTGCTCAATCATGATGAGGTCCCGACCCATTACCGTGTCCCTACCCTTCAGGAGACGCTGTCGCTTCTGAAGGATAAGGCTTACATTAACGTGGATAAATTCTGGACGGATCCGGAAGGCATTGCGGATCAAATCCGCTATTATGGGAAATGCAGGGCTTTTTATCTCTGAAGAAAGTAAGTCAGGTTTGGCTCACTTACTATGAAAGAATCTGTTGTATCTCTCGGTCGTTTCCGCTATGATGTAAAGTGTGTTTTGTATCCTCGATGCGCATCTCAAAAATCAGATGAGTTATAAGGAGGTGGCCTGGATGACCGCAGAAGAGATTTTCGCCGGTGAATCTGAAAATGTAGAGTTCAAGAGCGAGATTCCTGTTAAAAGCGAGAAATACATGAAGACCGTGGTGGCCTTTGCCAACGGTAAGGGCGGCAAGCTGGTCTTCGGTGTGGAGAACGGCACATGGGCTGTCACCGGCTTTTCCAAAGAGGAAGTCTTTCAGAAGATGGACGCAATCACCAACGCCATTTTCGATAGCTGCGAACCCAGGATCACCCCAAACATTGCAGTGCAGGAAATCGACGGGAAGGCAATCATCATTGTTGAAATTATCCCGGGTATGCAGCGCCCTTACTATATCAAGAGTCAGGGCATCATGGAAGGCACTTACATCCGTGTAGCGGGTACGACCCGCCACGCGGAGCGCTACCGTGTGCAGGAACTCATCATGGAAGGGACAAACCGCTCCTTTGACCAGATGGAGCGGGAACAGACGGTATCTGAGGAAGAGATCGCGGCCTTCTGTGAAAAGATGTACCAACACGCCCTCAAGCTGGCTGAGACAGATACGGCACGGGAGCAGATCCAGAAAGTCGGCAAAAATCAGTTGCTCTCATGGAAGCTGCTGGTGGAGCGCGACGGAGCCAGTCACCCCACCAGTGGGTATCTGCTCCTGAACGGTGATACGGCTGAGTTCCCGGATGCCGCTATCCAGTGTGCGGTATTTAAGGGTACCGTCCGGGATATTTTCATCACCCGCAAGGAGTTCACCGGAGCGATATACGAGCAGATCGAGGATGCCTACAATTTCGTGCTGCAGCACATCGACCTTGGCTCACGTATCGAAGGGATCGCCCGTCAGGACTACTATGAGCTGCCGGTCAAGACCATCCGTGAGATGATCTCAAATGCGGTCTGCCACAGGAGCTACCTGACACCGGGCAAAATCCAGGTGGCGCTCTTCGATGACCGGCTGGAGGTCACCTCCCCCGGTATGCTGGACAGCGAGATCACCATTGAAAAGATGAAATCCGGCCTCTCGAAGATCCGCAACCGTGGCATTGCAGCCGCCTTTTCCTACATGAACATCGTGGAGGCATGGGGCAGCGGCATCCCGAAAATGTTCCGGGAAGCCAGGGAATATGGCCTTCGTGAGCCGGAACTGATCGATATGGGCAGCGATTTCCGCATCAATCTTTATCGGAAAGACGCGGTGACCGACCAGAATGGTGTCATTGATCCCAAAGTATCTGGCACTAATGGCATCGATGGCACCGAAGTTGGCACCAATGGCACCAGTTCGGAGTATAAACCGGATGTTAACGGGAAGGCAATCATGCAAGAAATCCAAGGCAACTCAAAGATAACGCAGAAAGATATTTGCGCAAAAACTGGTATTCCCTTGAGAACAGTAAAGCGCACTATGAGCGAACTTCAAAAGAGCGGAAAACTGCGGCGTGAAGGAACCAACAGAAATGGCTCGTGGGTAATCATCAACCAGAAGGAGTAAGCGGCAAGGTAGACCGGCTGACTCTGTATCCGCTGGATTTTGAAGGATTTCTGTGGGCAGTCAGTCAGAAGCCGATGGCTGAAACAAAGACCATTCAGGAAAGGAACAGACGATGGATTTTAACAGAAGCATCATGGAAAACAGAAGGGCAAAGGGGAGGCCGTTTCTGGCCGCGCACCGCGGCGTAAACGGAGCCAATATTCCCTGCAATACTCTGGCAGCGTACCGCATCGCTGTGGATCAGGGAGCGGACGTGGTGGAGATCGACGTTACCAAAAGCCTGGACGGGGAGTTTTTCGTATTTCACCCCTATATGGAGCCGGTCTACCTGAAATGCGGGAAGCTGATCCCGAAAATGACGGCGGAGGAGGTGAGAAATACTCCCCTGCTCAATCAGGATGAGGTCCCGACCCATTACCGAGTCCCCACCCTTCAGGAGACGCTGGCGTTTCTGAAGGATAAGGCTTACATTAACGTGGATAAATTCTGGACGGATCCGGAAGGCATTTCGGATCAGATCCGCAGGGCAGGCGTGGAAAAGCAGGTCATCGTCAAGGCTGGCGTGGATGAAAGCTCCCTTGCCCTAGTGGAAAAATATGCGTCGGATCTGATGTTCTGCGCCATGGTCTGGCACAAGGACGAGGTATCGGAGAGGCTTCTGGAAAGGAAGATCAATTATATAGGAACGGAAGCGCTGTTTGACCGGGACAGCGATGAGATCGTTTCGGATCCCTATATCCGCTGGATGCATGAGCATGATCTGCTGGTATGGGTCAATTCCATCGTCTATAATGAGGCGGAGATCATATCCGCGGGCCATACCGACGACATTTCCCTGACGGAGGATCCGGAAAAGGGCTGGGGATGGCTCCTGGACCGGCAGGTGGACTTCATCCAGACCGACTGGCTGCTGGCGCTCAAAGAGTATATGGAGAAGAGAGCGTGAAAACAGGAAATACCAGATAATAAAACAGGGAAACGGATGCCGAGCCTGAAATAAAACCCTGCAGATTTCTTTATTATGGGAAATGCAGGGCTTTTTATCTCTGAAAATGCAAAAGTCAGGTTTGACTCACTTTTACTATGAAAGAATCTGTTGTATCTTTCGGTCGTTTCCACTATGATGTAAAGTGTGTTTTGTATCCTCGATGCGCATCTCAAAAATCAGATGAGTTATAAGGAGGTGGCCTGGATGACCGCAGAAGAGATTTTTGCCGGTGAATCTGAAAATATCGAGTTCAAGAGTGAGATTCCCGCCAAAAGCGAGAAATACATGAAGACCGTGGTGGCCTTCGCCAATGGTAAGGGCGGCAAGCTGGTTTTCGGTGTGGAGAACGGCACTTGGGCTGTCACCGGCTTTTCCAAAGAGGAAGTCTTTCAGAAGATGGACGCGATTACCAATGCCATTTTCGATAGCTGCGAACCCAGGATCACCCCGAACATCGCGGTGCAGGAAATCGATGGAAAGGCTATCATCGTTGTCGAAATTATCCCTGGTATGCAGCGCCCCTACTATATCAAAAGCCAGGGCATCATCGTAAGAAATCTGCTATTGATCAGAATGGTATCATAAATCCAAGGAGGCGTGATGCTGAAACTGATACTGATGATACCAAAATTGATACTAATGATACTAAAATAAGTCCAAATGAAGAAGCTATTTTGAGTATTCTACAAAGAAATCCGAAAGCGACACAAAAAGAGCTTTGTAAGGAATTAGGCGTTTCCATTGCTACAGTAAAAAGGCTGACAGATATTCTCCAAAAAAGTGGAAAGTTATATCGTGAAGGCTCAAGAAGAGGTGGGTCGTGGTTTGTTGTAGATTCGAAGGAGTAAGCGGCATGGCAGAAATGAGCATTGGGTGTTGTATATCTTTCAAAAAAGTATATAATAAGTGTATAGATATTACATTTTTTATTTAAAATGAATGGGAGTTGCAGACACTTTTTATGGATAGAAAGCTTATGGACAGGCTCAGGGCCTGGAAGGAGAGTCCCAGACGTATGCCGCTTTTGCTGGATGGAGCCAGGCAGGTGGGAAAAACCTATACGGCGCTGACCTTTGGAAAGGAACAGTACAAAAATACGGTCTATTTCAATATGGAGGACTCCTCTGAAATCCGGGCGATTTTTGAGAGGGATTTCAATATCGGGCGCCTGATCCGGGAATTGTCGGTCAAAGCCGGAGCGACGATATTTCCGGGAGACACTCTGATCATTTTTGATGAAATTCAGACATGTGAGAGGGCGCTCACCTCCCTGAAATATTTTTGTGAAAACGGACCGGAATACCATATTATTGCGGCAGGAAGTCTGCTCGGCGTGGTGCTGAAGCGGGAGCGGTTTTCCTTTCCCGTCGGCAAGGTGGACCGGATGACTTTGTATCCGCTGGATTTTGAAGAATTTCTGTGGGCAGTCGGTCTGAAGCCGATGGCTGAAATGATCCGGGAAGCCCATCAGGGATTTACGCCGCTGTCACTTCATGATACGGCTCTGGATCTGTATCGGGAATATCTTGTGACGGGAGGCATGCCGCAGCCCGTACGAACCTTTGTGGAGACGCAGGATTTCAATTTTGTACTTGCTTCTCAGAAGGCGCTGAATAACGCTTATATCGCGGATATGACAAAATACGCGGCGCCGCAGGAGACAGTCAGGATCATGGCGGCCTGGGGGAGCATTCCGGCACAGCTGTCCAAGGAAAATCACAAATTTCAGTATCGGGTGATCAGGTCCGGGGCGCGGGCGCATGATTACGAAATGCCGCTTCAGTGGCTGGAAGCCGCCGGCGTGATCAATCGTTGCGTCCGAGTAAGCGAAGGGAAAGTGCCGTTAACGGCTTTTGCCGATCCCGGAGCTTTTAAAATCTATATGGCGGACACAGGGCTGCTCTGTTCCCGGTTTGATATCGCGGCCAACCTTGTTTTATCCGGCGATCATCGTATGGATGGCTTTAAGGGAGCGCTGACGGAAAATTATATTATGCAGGCGCTGGTAACGGCAGGGATTCAGCCGTATTACTGGACGCTGCAGCAGAATGCGGAGCTGGACTTTGTATTTCAGGACCGGCAGGGAAATATCATTCCACTGGAAGCAAAGGCAGCGGAGCATGTCCGCTCAAAGAGCCTTGGATTATTCATGAAACGCTATGACTGCCCTTACGCGATCCGGGTTTCGGCAAGGAATTTCGGATTTGAGAACGGGATTCAAAGCATCCCGCTGTATGCGCTTTTTTGTCTGACAAAATGAAATTTGACAAAGGGCAAATTTAGGATAATATAAAGTTGAGTTTATATTTTCCTAAAAGGAGCGGACAATGAGCATGGAATATCATGACAAATCACCCATCCGCGCCATTCAGATCCGGGGCGCGAGGGTGCATAATCTGAAAAATATCGATGTGGACGTGCCGTTAAACCGGATCGTGGGAATCGCGGGAGTATCAGGCTCCGGAAAATCATCGCTGGCGCTGGGCGTGCTGTATGCGGAGGGCTCCAGACGGTATCTGGACGCGCTTTCCACCTATACCAGAAGGCGGATGACTCAGGCGGCAAAGGCCCAGGTGGACGAGGTGCGCTATGTTCCGGCGGCCCTGGCGCTTCATCAGCGGCCGGGCATTCCCGGCATCCGCAGCACCTTCGGAACGGGAACGGAGCTGTTAAACAGCCTGCGGCTGATGTTTTCCAGACTGGCAAGCCACCGATGCCCGAACGGACACTATCTTGCGCCCACGCTGCTGGTGGCGGCGGGACAGGAACTGACCTGCCCGGAGTGCGGTGAAAAATTCTATGCGCCCTCCGCGGAGGAGCTTGCCTTCAACAGTCAGGGAGCCTGCCGTACCTGCGACGGGACGGGAATCGTGCGCACGGTGGACCAGGATACGCTGGTGCCGGATGATTCCCTGACCATCGATGAGGGCGCGGTGGCTCCCTGGAACAGCCTGATGTGGTCGCTGATGACCGACGTCTGCCGGGAGATGGGCGTGCGCACCGACGTGCCCTTCCGGGAGCTGACGGAACGGGAGAAGGACATCGTTTACAACGGCCCTGCGGAGAAAAAACACATTTTGTATCATTCGAAAAACACCAATCAGGCGGGAGAACTGGACTTCACCTATTTCAACGCGGTCTACACGGTGGAAAACGCTCTTTCCAAAGTGAAGGATGAGAAGGGCATGAAGCGGGTGGAGAAATTTCTGAAGCAGGATGTGTGCCCGGACTGCGGCGGTTCCAGACTGTCGGAGGCGGCAAGAGCGCCGAAGCTGCGGGGCATTTCCCTGGCGGAGGCTTGTCAGATGACCCTTTCCGCGGCGTCAGACTGGGTAGACGGCGTGCCTGAGAGTCTGCCGGAGGAGATGCGGCCCATGGCGAAGAGCATCTGCGAATCCTTCCGGACTGCGGCAAAACGGCTCCTGGATCTGGGACTCGGCTATCTGACGCTGGACCGTGCTGCCTCCACCCTGTCCACCGGAGAGCGGCAGCGGATGCAGCTCGCGCGTGCGGTCCGGAACCGCACTACGGGCGTCCTGTATGTGCTGGATGAGCCTTCCATCGGTCTGCATCCCTCCAATATTGTGGGGCTGACTGGCGTGATGAAGGATCTGATTGCCGACGGAAATTCTGTGGTGCTGGTGGATCACGATACGCAGATTCTCACGGAGGCGGACTGGATCATCGAAATGGGGCCGGGAGCCGGAGCCGACGGCGGCCGGGTGATCGCGCAGGGAAGTCCGGAGGCGCTTTCCCAGAATCCGGGTTCCATGATCGGGCCTTTTCTGGAACCTTTCCTGGAAAAGGAGGACGGAGAAAAGGAGCAGAGAGCGTCCGATGCGCCAGGCCTGCGGAATCAGCCGGAGCCTGAAAAGGGCAGTCCTCAGAAAAGCACCCTGTTTGAAGCCGGAACCATCCGCCTTTCCACCGGACCCATCCATACCGTGAAGCCGCTGCAGGCGGAGATCCCGAAGGGAAAGCTGACCGTGGTGACCGGAGTATCCGGTTCCGGAAAGACCACTCTGATTCTGGAGAGCCTGATTCCCGGTCTGGAAGCCTCCATTCAGGGATCGGATGGGGGAAGATTCCTTCCCCCATCCGATCAACGCAATACCTCGCTCATCTCGCAGCCACAGCTGCTCGATGACCGTTGCCCGTCGGATGCCCGCCCGTGCAAGCACGGCGGTCGCCCTC